>ENA-OWPI01000238-OWPI01000238.1-marine-metagenome-genome-assembly--contig:-NODE-238-length-83834-cov-11.475124_pt1 | contig 83834 bp, 47 predicted proteins | sample MGYA00238138_ERZ651775 | MGnify/ENA primary metagenome ERZ651775 (study PRJEB26906, sample SAMN06265043) | marine metagenome | isolation source: Helgoland LTER site | place: Germany:Helgoland, sampling... | reverse complement strand
CTTTCTTTCTCCGACGACGACGACTAGTGAGAGAGAGAGAGAGAGAGAGAGAGAGAGAGAGAGAGAGGAGGAAGAGAGAGGGAAGAGAACGATTTAGTAGTATCTTTGTTTTGTGGTGGTGGATTAAAATAAAGGGACGATGGAGTCCACGAACAACAACCAAAAAACAACGCAGACTCCACCCACATCATCGAATGTTGTTCATAATAACGATAATGGTTTCCAACAACAACAAAACCATTATTCTCCGTCGGTCCGATCGAAAGCGATGACGTTGCTCTTCGCCGCTTTTTTGTGCGCGATTTCCTTGTTCTTATCCACCAACGACGCTTCCTCTTTAGTGGACGTGGAATCGATTGAAGATGGGCGGATAATGAGAGAAGGGGTGGACGTCGAAGAGGCGGAAAAGGAAAGCGAGGTGGATAAGTTCGGGTTCGAGAGCAAAGAAGAAGAAGCAGAGGAGATAGAGGTAGAAGAAAAAGAAAACAAATACAGAAAAGAAGAACATGATGAATCCGTGCTGCGAGTATTCGAAACATCGAACGATGGTGAAAGTATTAACATGACTCCGCCGGATATCGATTACGAAAACGCAAACAAAAAGATAGTTTTAGTCGGGAACGGACGAGGGGTTTTGAAATCCCGTAAAGGCGAGAAAATAGACAACGAACACGACATCGTCGGCCGGTTCAATTTTTTCGTCACGAAAGGGTACGAGCGAGACGTCGGGCGCAAATTGGATTTATGGTTTTTGAACAAGCTGAAATTGCCCGGCAACGCTCGGTTTCGCGGCTCGACGACGACTGGGAAATCAAAAATGAATTTAAAAATGAAACCAACGATGGGGTATTACATCCCAGTTGCGTTCGAGGTATCACCGCAGTGTCAAAAGAAACGAGGTCCGGGCGCGAAGACGTGCGTTCCAACCTCTAAAAACAAACGCGCCATCGAATCCGAGAAACGCGTGTTAACCCGAGCGTACGCCAGGTTTAAAATCCATCCCGAGTTCGTCCCAGAAGTCTACCAAAGACTATTACACGTCAAATACGACTTCCGACACCGATTCCCGTCCACTGGTATTCTCGCTTTAGTCTACTGCTTAGAGAGATTCCCGAACAGCACCGTCTCTTTGCACGGGTTTGATTTCGTCGGCGAAACGCCAAAAATCGGCCACTACTGGGAGAAGATATTCAAGCTCAGAACGGTGCACTCGCTCAAGTTGGAGAAGCAGTTCGTCGGGAAACTGATTCAAACGGGAAGGGTGAGCATTTTGTAGCCCCCGAGAGCAGCTCAGAGGAGGAAGATTTTAGTCTCTAGTTTATTAGATTTTTAGTACTTTACGTAGCGCGCACTAAAAAAACGTTACAACTCCTCTCGTTATTCTTATTATTATTGTTAGTAGTCGTCGTCGTAAGTGCAGCAGTGGATGACACTTGCAACAATGGGGTCGGAGAACGGTTCAAAAGCGACGACGGCGACGAGTAAATCGTCGTTGAGTCGCATGGGCGCGATGATTATTCTTTCCCTTTTCGCGTTCGTTTTCTTTTCGATGACGACGACTTTGGGGAACTCGTCGTCGAACTCGTCGTTAGGAGGAGGAGAAGGAGGATTAGGAGGAGGTAGACGACGCGTGCACACGAAGATGGCGAACTTAGCGAGCGAGTCGCCGGAGATGTTAGGATTGACGGTGCAGAAGAGGGAGAAGAAGAGGGAAACGACGAGCGAGGACGACGAAAAGAGGAGGAGGCGAGGAGGACAGGCAAAGTTAGGGGCCAACGCAGACCATGTGTCAGAAAAAGAAGAAGAACGAGAAATAATAATGCTACCGCACGTGCGAACGAATATCTACGATCCACTACCGAACCAATTCCAACTGAACGGCGAGCCGTTCGATTTCACCTCGCTGCGAGGTAAAGTCTCGCTCTTCGCGAACGTGGCGAGTAACTGAGGGTACGCGAGCGCAAACTATAAAGGCTTTGCCGGTTTGCGCGAACGCTTCGCATCGAAAGACGTGCAAATAGTCTCGTATCCGTGTAATCAGTTTGGGCATCAAGAACCGGGCACGCCGGAGGAGATATTAAAGTTTGCCAAAGAACACGCGTACCCGGAGGATGCTATTTTAATGCAAAAAGTAGACGTAAACGGGAAGAACGCGGATGAAAATTGGAAGCTACTCAAAGCCGCGTTTAAAAACAAAGACGTCTTTTGGAACTTTGAAAAGTTTCTGGTTGATCGAAACGGTGTTCCTAAAAAGAGATACGGCAGCACGTGGTCGAAAGACATCGCCAAAGATATCGAAACTCTCTTGAGCGAAGAAGAAGAGCAAGCCGGCGAAGACTTGTAAAAAATGTGAGCGCTACGCTCGCGTAAAAGAGGAAGAGAGAAAGAGAAAGGAAAAGAACAAAGGTTTCCCTCTGCTACGCGTATAAAGTGACGGCGCACTCCGATAAAGATTATCTCGGGTCGCTCGATAGAACGCAGTAGTATGAGAGAGAGAGAGAGAGAGAGAGAGAAGCGTGTTGATTCGTTGTATTAATAAATTTTACGAGTAAAGTTGAAGAGAAAAAGTTCGTTAGAAAAAGCGACAGAAGGACCCCTCCCCCAGCTCTTCTCATGACGGCGTCGACGACACACGAGGATTTCGAATACGCTCGATGGCTGGACTCGAACGTGAGTACGCTCGTGAAAGCGGACAAAAAAAACGCGTTCGAGGTTTTTTCCTTCGCCTCCGAGAACGCCAAAGATGCAAAGATATCCTACGCGCACATGGGGACGATGTGTGAAACCAAGAGAGGATTGTTCTGCGCGGCGTTTCAGTGCTCCGCGTTTGGGTGCGAAGGGAAACCAGGGCAGCACGTTCGGTTTTGCACGAGCGAAGACAAGTGCGAGACGTGGACGGAGACGAAAGTGCCCATGTTTGGGTTGAACGCGCTGTGGTCGCCGGTGTTGCATTATCTGGAACAGACGGATGAGATTCTGTTGTTTTATAGCGAGAGCAGGAAGCAGTTATCCCCGGGCGGCGATGTGAAGCTCATTCGGACGAGAGACGAGGGAATGTCGTGGTCGGAACCGGAGACGATACTCACGCACGAATCACTCGGAGGCGTCCCGAAAGTCATCGCGAACAGAGTGTGCCCCGGTCTCAGAGAAGAGTGTCTTCGCCTTCCGTTTTGGACCGAACCGACCGATAGTTGGCTTCGATATCGACAGTATCATCCGATGGAAGAAAACGCGTCGTTAAAGAAGAAAGTATATCACAGTCCACCGGGGAGTCGGGATGATGACAGCGAAAGCGTGTACTCGGGCACGATTGACTCTCACGACGGTGGGAAAACCTGGGAAGCTCCTCGGATAAAGCAACTGGTCAAATTTCCCGAACATACGTGGTTGATTGAAAATAGCGTGCTGAGAAGTGCGCTTCAGAACGACTACTCGATGTACATGAGAAGCGCGACTGGAGAGGTTTGGTACAGCTCGGGCGATGATGCTCAACAGTATTGGAGCACTCCAGAGCCCATTCCAAATCTCCCCAATCCGAATTCAAAAGTAAGCGCGAACGTAGATAGCTTCGTATACACTACCGCGAACGGAGAGGTAAAAGAACGCGTCGTCCTCGCGCTCAATCCGTCGAAAACGAAAAGAGCTCCGCTCGGTCTTTACATTTGCCGCGCGCACAATAGAGAGGAGAGCGGGAATCAGAAATACCCTTTCATAGAAGTCGAAGGCGACCCGAACGGTAACTTTGCCTACCCGACGACGTTCATATCGTCGGACGGAAGCGTCTTCGTCATTTATACCGCGTGGGACGTCGGTATTCGCGTCTACCGAGTTCCTTCTTTGGATCTCGAAACGGCTTTGGTTTCCTAATAACGTTTGTATGATTACATCACCACGCAGTTGCTGTTCAAATTCTCTCTCTCTCTCTCTCTCTCGAAGTTCTCTCGCGACGTGATATTTTGTATTCGCTTCTTTTTCTCTCTCCTGCTTCAAAAAATTTCATCTGCAAAATACGTCAAAAATTTCCCCGGCGGCGGCTTAAAATTACGCGAGAAAGTTTACGAACGAACGCGCGGATTATCGATCATTTCCTCTGCGAATACTCAAAAATTACCACCACTCGTCGTACGTTTTAACCACGCGAAGCATTCAGAGCGTTACTAATAAACGTCTCACATCATGCCTAAAAAATCCACCAAATCCAAATCCAAGCGAACGACGTTGAAGCAGAAATACAAAGTCATTCGTAAAGTGAAAGAGCACCACAAGAAGAAGCGGAAAGAGGAATCTCGCCTGAAAAAACTCGGGATCAAACCGAAGAAACCGAAAGAGATTGGCGGCGTCCCGGCGAATTACCCGTACAGAGACGAGTTAATCAAAGAGATGAAGTTTGAGAACTTTCGTCAAGATCACATCAAAGAGCAGAAGAAGTTGGAGAGGAACCAGAAGCGAGCGGAGAATAAAGCGAAGGCGAAGGCGGGGGGAGAGTTTGAAGATTTGGCGACGATGGCGAAGAAGAAAGAAAACGCGTACGAGATGAAGTTGAAAGCGCAGTTGGCGGAGACTCTTGGTAGTTCTGCGGATGGCATGCAAACGGCGGACGATAGGGATTCGGACGCCAGTCGCCGGGCGTATTACAAGGAGTTCGTAAAAGTGGTCGAGTTGTCGGACGTGGTTATTCAAGTGTTGGACGCGAGAGACCCGTTGGCGTGTCGAGCGCCCGAGGTGGAGAGGTTCGTGAGGAAGACGAATCCTGGGAAGAGGGTGATTTTGTTGCTGAACAAGATTGATTTAGTGCCGAAGAGCAACGTGGAGGTACGTTTTTTTATCGTTTTTGTTTTATCGTTTATTCTCTCTCCGCGGGGGTGATGAAGAAAATATTTAGCGGATTTCGCTGATGTCCTGCGCGCTAAATGCTACACACATTTGTGCGGGATGCTTGACGTTTACCAATATAATGATAGGAAGAGTCTGACTCGCGGAGTGAATTTGTTTTTCGTTTTTTCGTCCAATCTTTTGCTTTTGTTTTAAAGACTCACCGCCGGACCAACCGATTCTTCTATTTATCGACGCAGGCGTGGCTGAAATATTTCCGCGAAGAGCTTCCTGCGATTGCGTTTCAAGGCAACAAAAAATCTAAATCCAACGGTGGCGGGGCAACCTTATTGCAACTGTTGAAGAACTACGCCAGAAATAAAAATATCAAAACGTCTATTACCGTCGGCATCGTTGGGTTTCCGAACGTCGGTAAATCTTCCATCATCAACGCGTTGACGAGATCCTCGACCTCCGCCGCGACTGGGAATACTCCAGGAATGACCACGAAAGCGAAAGAGATTATTTTGGACAAACACGTGAAACTTTTAGACAGTCCTGGCGTGGTTTTTTCGTCTGCGAACGGTGAATCGGAAGGCGCGACGGCTCTGAGAAACTGCGTCAAAATCGAACGTCTGACGGATCCGATTGCGCCGGTGCACGAAATCATCCAAAGGTGCCCTCAAGAGAAACTGATGGTGACGTACAAAACTGGAAAGTGGGCCGATGTGGACGATTTCTTGAGACAAGCCAGTCGCTCCATGGGAAAACTGAAGAAAGGTGGTATTCCAGATTTAGTCGCCTCGGCAAAAGTTATCTTAGCCGATTGGAACGCCGGGAAGATCCCGTACTTTACGCAACCGCCAAAATTTCGCGAAGGACACGAACAACACGCCTCGACTGAGTTTGTTTCTATCGAAGCAAAAGAATTTGACGTCGAAACCGCGTACAAGAACGAAACGTCTACGGTTATCGCGGGTTTACCAGAGAATGACGACGTCGATTTCGCGTTGATGAGCGATACCATCGGTTCGGGGATGATGATTGAAGAGCACGAGGATGTTTTGATAGAAAGAGCACAAACGAATGGCGGCGCAGGAGCGAGAAACATTGACGACGACGACGACGACGAGGAAAATATGGACATTTCAGACGAGGAAGAAGCGGAAGAGTTGGACGACGGCTCTGGAAAAAGAAAAACATCTGCCGCCGCCAAGCGCGCCGAACGCGCGATGGAAATTTCCAAGCGCGCCGACGCCAAGGCGCAACTCGGAAGAAACAAACAGTTATACGGCAACGAAGGACAATATAATCCTGCGCAAGAAAAAGCAAAAAGAAAGCGCATGAAAAAAGATAAAGAAATCGCTAAGAACTTGGAACAAGACGAAGGCGACGGAAGTGATTTCGATTGGAGCGAAGACGAAGACGTAGAAATGTAAAAAAATCTCCCTCATCCTCCTATATTATATAACTAAAGCGCATATCCTATACTAAGTACTAGTACGTGCCTCAAAGCGATAACAACGGGGCGTCGTCGTCGATGTCGCTCTCTAACAAAGATTCTTCCGTGTTCTCACCGTCGCTTCCACTGCCGCTCGTCTCTCCTTCGTTCTCTTCTTCTTCTTCTTCTTCTTCTTCCTCGTCGGATCGATCCTCTTCCTTCAAAATCCAAAAGAAGACTCTCCCGGATAAAAAGAGCATCCGCCACACGTTTAGCGCTAACTTTGCGGTCCATACGCGAGCTATTACTTTTGCACCGGAGTTCGAATTTCCATCGTTAATCAACGTCGCGCTTAAAACAGTTGGTAAAAACACGACGCCGACTCCCGCGACCATGACTTCTCTAGCGAAAGCAAACGATTTCGTCGCATACATCAGACCGTCCAACACAAAAACCACGGCGTTGACCGGTTGCGCGAAGGTCACGAGCATCCACGTTTTGCCGAGATAATAATTTGTCTGTTCATCGCCTACGAACAGCTTACGAGCCGCAGTTCCAAAAGCTAAGAATATCGCGCAAAAGAAAAAGCCGAGGCTGACGCCGTAGGATAGCAATCGCACCGTCAACGATCGCAACTTTTTAATCGATTTGATCGAATACAATCTGCTTCCGTAAATCGTTCCAATCGTAGCGAAACCGTCAACAATGTAGCTACACACCAACCAAAGCTGCGCTGTGAGATGATGCGCCGCGAGACCTGCTACCGGCAATTTTCTCGACGCCACAATCATGGCGACGAAGAACGAGAGTTGAAGCAAAATGCTCCGTCCAAACATATTGAGAGCGTCTACGAAATACTTTTTACTTTCTTCTTCTTCTTCTTCTTCTTCTTCTTCGGCTGCCTCTCTTCTCCGTCTCATTTCTATCCTCCTCCTTCGCATCGTTCGTTCTAACCCAATCTTCTTCGGACGACTAAAATAAACAATCGCCCACCCTAAAACCGCGTGAAACATCACCACCACAAAATACGCCAGCCCGAGCGCGTCCAACGCCTCTTTCTCTCCTTTTCCCTCGGACGACGACGACGCGTGTAACACGACGCAAACCATCAGGACTTGTAAAAATGCCACCACACTATTCATCACCGACACCACGTGCACGTGACCGTACCCTCCTATAATTCCTACCGCGGCGTTCGAGCTCGTCTTAAACGGCATCGAGAGGCACCGCCAGGCGTAATACCCTCGCCCGATATCCATCCGGTCTGTCTCTCCCAAAGTGCTAAACAAACTGTTTCCAGAGACGAGTAAGAGTGCCCCTGCACTCGCGCCGGCGAGAACGGAAACGACCAGACTTTTCTTGCAATGCTTTCCCAAGAGCTTTTTCTTCTTTCCCTCGTCGGTTTCGTCGAGATGTTTCGCCACCAGGCTTCCAACTTGCGACGTGGAACCGTCCACCAGGAATTGGAAAACGGTCGTTCCTAAGTTGGAAATGCTCACGCAGACGCCGAACGCGGCGAGCGCGGAAGAACTCTTTCGTTTCCCCAAAATCACGTGTTGTAACGCTAAACCGATCGGTCCTGCTGCGTTTTGCACGGACGCGGAGAGCGACGCTTTGAGGAGCTCGATGTGCGAGATGTCATCTCGCTCGCTCCTTCTCAACATGATTGCGACAGTTACAAGCGTCAAAACTCTGACGGAGAAACGTAAGACATGACGCAAAGAACACCATCGACGGGGGCGTTCTCGCTCGCGCTTTTCCGGTGGCACCTTTGCGCGCGCGCTGTTTTTCTCTGCCTCTTTTTCGTCTCCGCGCCGTACGGACGATTTTATACCCCAAAAGCGAAGTCGTCGCTCTGGTGGGGTCCCGCAGTCGACGGACGAATCGGATGGACGGTGCAAGAGCTCGCGAGTCCAATCGCGTTGCTTTCGTTTTACCACTGTCGGGACGAAGCGTGGTTATTCAGCTTTCCGAATGCTACAAATACCACGAACAATGGAGGCACGGTGCTCGTTTTGAGTTGGTTTTTTGTGCATTACATGCACCGAGCAGTCGTGTGGCCGTGGAGAAGGACGATGGGGAAAACCAATTTCCCGGTTGTTGGTGAGTCTTGATGTGTTCGTTTTTGCGCGAAAACGCGCGATTTTAAAAAGGCTGTGATGAACGAATATCCGCGCTTCTTAAGTCCAATTATGATGCACAAAACGATATATATGGTTGAATTTCTTCTTCTGAGCTTTATTTTTGCGCTTGGTGCGCGTTTGCGCGTGCATTTGAAAAGCGCATGTTTTTCGCTCGCTCGCTCGCTCGACTCACTCTCTTTCTCTCTCTCTCTCTGCGCTCTCCGCGCGCGTTCTCGAACAAACAGGTTCGGCAATCCTGTTCAACTTTTTTAACGGCAAATTCATCGCGTCGGAACTACGAGCGATAGGAGGTATTCGTCGCTCTCAGGACGATGTGTTGTTTAAACTCGGTCTCGTCCTCGCCGTATTTGGAGCGCTCGTCAACGTCGTATCGGACGAAATCCTCCTCCGCAGGCGAAGGGCGAATACGAGAGCGACGCCGTCCCGCGCCGCCGCGCGTCGCCACTCCGTCGTCTCCACCAACAAAAGCAGCAAATACATCCTCCCAAACGGATTCTTCTTCGATTACGTGTTATGTCCAAACTATCTCGGCGAATTCATCGAGTGGCTCGGCCTCGCCGTCGCCACGAACAACCTCGCCTTGCGCGCGTTCGCGCTTTGGACGTTCGCCAACCTCTTCCCGCGCGCCGTAAACTATCGACGGTGGTACGTGGACACGTTCGGAGAGAAAGCGGTCGGAAAGCACAGGAAAGCTTTCCTGCCCTTTCTCGTTTAATTATTTATACTGAGAGAATGATTATAAACAAGTGTGTTATATATACACGCATAGAGCTTTGTAATAGTAGTAATATAGGCACCAAGCGGAAAAATGATATTTCACATCCCCTACGTACCGGCTTGTTTTTTGTGCGTGTGGGCTCTTTTCTTGACGTACCAAAGATTCGTTTGTTAAAAACACGTGGCACTGCCTCTGATATTCAGACAGTTGTTTTTTTCCCTTGTTTTTCCATTTTATCCAAACGGCTACACAACAACAACACCACAGTGCGAAGACGAAACACTCCTCCTTTTCATCATCATCGTCATCATGTTTGCGACGACAACCCACCACCAAACGCACCTTTCGTCCTCCTCTTTGGCTGGATCGAAGAATAACCAGCGATCGTGCCGCTGCGCGCGACCGAGGACGACGACAAAGATGATGATGATGATGAATTCCCCAGAAAGCAAATCATCATCGTCCAATTCGTTAACCTCTTCCTCCTCTTTGTTCGGGAATAACAACGATTTTGCTGCGTCTTCTTTAAGACGCCAGATTGCGAGAACGACCACGTTATCGAAATCGAAAGTGGTGAAAGTATCCGCCGCCGCGTCGTTTGAGATTTCCCAAGAGGCGAAGAAGACGGCGTTGTTAGGCGTCCTCTTCGGTGGTTGGTACGCGTTTAACATCGTTTTCAACATTTACAACAAGCAAGTGTTGAAAGCGTTCCCGTATCCGTGGCACTGCACGATGTTCCAATTTATGGGTGGATGCGTTTTAATCGCTCTCATGTGGGGTTTGAACTTAGTGGAAAGACCGAAGAAGGAGGTTTTCTCCACGGAGAATTTGAAGATGGTATTGCCGCTGGCGATGATTCATACGCTCGGAAACTTGTTGACGAACATCTCGTTGGGTAAAGTTGCGGTGAGTTTTACGCACACAATCAAAGCGATGGAACCGTTTTTTAGCGTTTTGTTTTCGTATTTGTTTTTAGGGGCGACGCCGAGTCCAGCAGTCGTGGCTGCGTTGGTGCCGGTGGTTGGCGGCGTCGCGTTGGCGAGTTTGGCGGAGGCGAGCTTTAATTGGATCGGTTTTGGCGCCGCCATGGGGTCGAACGTCGTCTTTCAGTCCAGAAACGTTTTTTCGAAGAAAGTTATGGGAGGGAACAAAGGCGTGAAGATGGATAACATCACTTTGTTTTCCGTGATGACGTTGTTGAGTGCGGTGATTTCCTTACCGTTGGCGGTGGTTGTCGAAGGCGTGAAATTCACGCCAGCGGCGTTGGCCACGAGCGGGTTCCCGTTGGCGGACATGATGCAAAGAGTATTTATTACCGGGGCGACGTTCCACTTGTACCAACAAGTCTCGTATATGATTTTGCAACAAGTGACTCCAGTCACGCACTCGGTCGGTAACTGCGTGAAGAGGGTGGTTGTCATCGCCTCCTCGGTGTTGTTCTTCCGCAACCCGGTGTCTCCGTTGAACTTGGCCGGCACAGCCATCGCGTTGGCGGGCGTCTTTGCGTACTCGCAAGTCGCGAAGAAAGGTGGTGGTGGTAAATCTTCTGGCGGCGCGTACACGGACGAGTTCAGACGGATCACCGGTTTGGTTAACTTGAAAGACAACTAATACGCGCGCTGTTTTTGTGCGTACGACGAGCGTGTGTTTGTATGACTTTCAGCGACGAAAAACCAATAACTACTTACATTGTAGAAGTATTTTGTGTACTTTCAACTTTCTTTCTTTCTAAGAGCTATAAACTATGCGCGCATCGTTTTTCACACGTAAAACCATCGCGCGACGACACTTCCTTCCCTAATCTTTCGCGTTGCGCGTCTTCTCCACGAACGTCTCTACCAAACCTCTAATTTTCTTTTTCGCGTGTTCGTCCAGCCACAGTTTCACGCTCTCTTCCTCGTCTTTCACCTGTAACTCTTTGCTCATCACTTTCTCGCACGTTTTTTTGCATATCGTTTTGTATTCCTCTTTCGAGATGTCTTTGTTCTCGTAAAACGGTTGGAGGTGTTTCTTGACGACTTCGAGAATCGCAATCTTCATGTTCGGCCGAGAAGGATATTGCGTGTGTTGAACGATGCGCTTGTTCTCCTCCTCCTCTTCCGTGGTCGTCCTTTTCCTCTTCTTTTCTTCGCTCTCCTTCTCTCTCTTCGCTTGTAAAAGCATCTCCCCTTTGGTAAATTCATAAAAGACGAATCCAACTGGATTTCTCCCCGCACATAAGAAATCAAATCCGTTCTTTTCGACCGCTTCTCTCGCGATTTGTTCTTTCTCCGCGCCAAATTTCACCGAATATTCGGACACTTTTACGATGTTTTCGAGTTCTGCTCGTGATTCAGGTTTGATTGGAAGTGTTCGTGACATTCTTCTTTCAGCGCGCTTTCCTAACGGTTTTTTATCGAGTGTTTTGCCGCTTCGGGAAAAGGTACATCTTCACTCTAAAACGCGCTTTATTGCGGAGAACAGGAAAGAGCAGAGAGCATTCAAAACGCGTCGTAAAGAGAGGATACAGAAGAATGATGCTTTCAACGACGAGCAGCGCGAGTGGCGGGATTTCTCTCCCTCGCGCGTCGACGATAAAGCGTAAAACGCCTCTCATCATCACGCAAAGAAGCGGAAGAGTCGCGAAACGACGTCACCGTTCCTTCAACAACGCGTTGAAGACGACGGAAGACGAAGACGCTTTTCTGAAGAAGCAGACGACAAGAAAAGATGACGACGGTGGTGATGCTTTCTTCTTTTCGAGAGAAAAAGGAATCGAGACGAAAGCGACGGCGATGTGTTTGAGCGCGCTGATGGTGATGATGTCGTTTCCGAATGCCTCCTTTGACGCCGTGGAGGCGATGGAAATATCTTCAAACAAAGAGACGACGACAAGAACAACAACACTAAGAACGACGACGAACAGAGAAAAAGGAACACAAGATAAACTATTCGACGATTTCGTTTTGCCTCCTCCTTCTTTGTCTTCTTCTTTGTCTTCTTCGGATGATGACGCGGGAAGGACTACGAACGCGACGACGAGGAACGCGGGGACGATGCTGTTATCGAGCGAGGACGAAGAGGACGAAGATTTGAACGCGCAGCTCGCCGAGGCCATACGGAAAGGCGACGCGTCGAAGATTGCGGACATCGGCGTAAAGTTGAAAGAGAAGGAGGACAGAGAGAAACAAAAGTTAATCGAGCCGAATTACGTGACGAAAGTGCAAAAAGCGGCGCCGTTGAAAGACGAGGAGAAGTCGGTGGTGGATTTGTTCACGAAATCAAAGTCCGCGGTGGTTTTTATAACCAATGTCGCGGTACGGAGAGACGCGTTTACGTTGAGTTTGACCGAGCAGCCGCAAGGCGCCGGGTCCGGGATCATTTGGGACGACGAAGGGCACGTGGTGACTAATTATCACGTCATTCGGAACGCGAACGAGTTGAAAGTGCAGTTTAGTTTACAAAACAATCGCGGGCCAAATAGCAAAGGGAAAATAAACGACGTTTTGGACGCGTGCGACGCCGTGGTTGTCGGTTTCGACGACGATAAAGATATCGCGGTTTTGAAATTGATGGACGAAAGTTGTTACACGAATAAAGCGAGAGCGTTACCGATCGGATCCTCGAGTAGTTTACAGGTTGGTCAAAAAGTCTTCGCGATTGGAAATCCGTTCGGTTTAGACCACACGTTGACGACTGGCGTCGTGTCCGGGTTATCGAGACAGATTCAAAGCGGGAACACGGGAAGACCGATCGATGGAATCATTCAAACCGATGCGGCTATTAACCCAGGGAATAGTGGTGGTCCTCTGTTAAACTCTTCCGGACAACTCATCGGATTAAACACCGCCATTTATAGCGCTTCCGGTACCTCCTCCGGCGTCGGTTTCGCGTTACCCGTGGACATGGTCACCGGCATCGTCGACCAAATCATCCGTTTTGGCAGAGTCACTCGGCCAATCATCGGCGTGTCCTTTGCCCCGGATGAAATCGCCGAACAGTTAGGTTTAGGAGGCGTGTTAGTGCTGGACGCAAGAGAGGGCGGCCCGGCCGAAAGAGCCGGCATCCGAAGCACGAAACGCGACGACTCTGGTCGTTTACTCCTCGGCGACGTCATCGTTGGCATCGACGATGAGAAAATCGAAGACTCCTACGACCTCTACAGAGCCTTAGACACCCACGTCGTCGGCGATTCGGTTAAAGTCTCCGTCTTTCGCGACACCGACCGAAAAGTCCTCGATTTTCTCGTCAAGTTGGACGACATCAAAGACATGAAACCGCCGTCGACGAACCGAAAAATCATCCGCCCGAACGGTCGCTCGCCGTCCTCCTCCTCCCCGTCGCCCGGTGACGACAGTAGCAATAGTAGTAGTAGTAAAGGGTTAAGAGGTCGGTTCGAGCCTTTGACGCCGCCGACGACGCGCTAAAAAGTAGTAACTGTCCGCTAAAAGTAATACATACTCATTAGTACTAGTATGTAGTTCAATTTGTCTAAAGAAATGTCACAAAACTTCTCTCTCTTTCTTTTCGAAGTTTGCGCTTTGTTTTTTACTTCTAGTTTTAGAGGGGAAAAGAAGAAAAAAGGACTAGCAAATCAAATTTTTGTGGAGCCCATACGTGTCACCTTCTCCGAGTTACGAGTGTTCACCTCTCTTTGAAAAAGCGCTCACAAATTGGTGTCTCAAATGATGATTGAACAGCGCGCCTCCGCGCATCATCAGGAGACGACGACGCAGAACTCTCTCTCGGAGACGCAATCGAACAACGAGAACAATAATCCCATATCTTCGGATTTTCTTTCGTCGCCGATTAAGAAGCGGCCGATTTATAACAGTGCGACGACGAATGGAATGGTTGTTGCGTCCAATGCAGAGGCCACGCCGACGGGTGCCACGTTGCAAAAACATCCGAACCAAACGACGACGACGGCTGTGATGACGAACGGGGACGACGCGCGCGCGGTGCAACCATCGTCGTCGGAAACGGCAAAACAACAACAACAACAAATACAACAACAGCAAATGCAAAAGATATGTTCTCGATGCGCGTGCCTCGCCTCGTGCGCGTGGCACAAATCCAAAACAACACCGAACGCCTCCTTGTGCGAGACGTGTTACCGCGTGGAAGCGTTAGAGTTGGTCGATAAAAAATGCCACTCGTGCGAAACGACGAAAACGAGTCGGCAGTGGTACAAGTCGAAAATCACCGTCGGCGACTTGTGCAAGAGGTGCTATCGAATCGAACTGGTCGCGTTGCAACACAAGACGTGCATCGCGTGCTCGAGCAAAACGACCAGTGGACACTGGTATAAGAGTAAACTCTTACCGGACGGGGATTTGTGTAATAATTGTTACGGGAAGGTGCGTTTCGCGTCGTCGGAGTTTCTCGTGTTTCCTTTTCGAGCTTTTCGCGCGGCGTTTTTTTTTCCTCTCTCTCCCTTTTAATTTGTAAAGCACTGACCACTTAAAACTTTAACCGAACGAATCGCAACAACAACAACAACAACTTTAACAACAGGAATACAAACTTATGAAGAAGAAAATGGCGGAGATGAAAGCGTTGGAGGAGCTCGCCAAAAAGAAGGAACAGGAAGAGAAGGGTGGTTGATTTTCTTTTTCTTTTTTTTGAGCACCTTTTTTGCTCGGTTTCTTTCCGAAAAAAAGGGGTGCTCAAGAGTGCTCGACGAGAGAACTAGAAGTCAAACAAACGCGCGCGAGAAGAGAGAGAGAGAGAGAGAGAGAGAGAGAGAAAACAACAACAGAACGTGATTACGCACGTGTGTACAATTATAATTTTTTCAAATGTATACTTACCGAAAAAAGTACGAGAACCACAACGTATCTAAATATTTTGCTCATCACAATCTCGGCGTGGCGCCGCTAAGGAATATCTTCCCCGTGATACCAAACTTACCGGCGACGAAAAATGCCAAGTCGCGAAAGAGACTCACCGGTCCTTTTCCAGTTTCCAAGGCGCCGACGAATCTCGAGGCGTTCATGATAGCTTCAGTCGGAGGTCTTCGCGTGTTCGAATACGATTGCAACGCCTCGTTCACTTTGCTCGGATTTTTTATATCCGCCCCGCACGTCGCCAAACACTTCGCTAAAACGTACGCGTCTTGCATCGCTTGGTTGGCGCCTTGACCTAAGAACGGTGGCATGGCGTGCGCGGCGTCGCCAACCAACACGACTTTTCCGTTCGAAGAGCTCCAACTGTCCAGAGGTTCGTGGAAGAAGACGCCGATTTCGAAAAACCGTTCGCATCGCAAGCAAAGACGCAAGACGTCCGCGGGCATGTTCGCTTTCATCATCTTGTTGTGCGCGTACTCTTTCGTCACCGACGAGTTGGCACGCCAGGACGGGTTACTGTTGGCGCTCCCTAACGGTTCGTTCGAGCAAAAGGCTAAGTTATGCCTTTTCTTGTTCTCCCCGCCACCGGTGAACACTAACGAATACGCGCCGTCGCCGAACCATTGGTGCGCGGTGGTTCGATCGCTCAATTCTCGGATTAAATCTTCCGGTTTATCGTCCACCCCAGTCACGCCGAATAAAATTTTAATCCCAGAGTATATCGGTTCTTTCCTACCACTAGTACTACTACCGCCGCTCCTACTGCTGTTGCCGCTGCCGCTGCTACTACCATCACCGCTACTTGCATTACTTTCCACCACGCACTTCCTCGCCAACGAGTCAATGCCGTCCGCGCCTACGATCAAATCAAACTTTCTCGTCTCGGTCGTCGTCCCGTCTCTTCTCCTCAACTCGACTTCACCCGACTCGGCGTCGACGCCGAGAACCTCGCACCCGAGCACAACCTCGCACGTCTCCTCGTTCAAACTCTCCCGCAAACTCTGACTCAAATCCGCTCTCATGACCGTCCCGGCCATAACTTCTCCACTCTTTTCGTTCACCAACAACTCTTTCGCGTTCGTTAAAAAATCGCCTCTCACTTCCTTCTCGATATCCACCTCGAACAAGCGCGTTCGAGCGATATCGCACCGTCTCGACAAGACCGCTCTTAACGCGTTCGCGTTTTTCGAAAACACCTCCTCGTACACCCCTAACTTTTCCAGAACGGCCGCGCCGCCGTTGATGTTAAACCCGCCGCCTACGTTCCCGTCCAAAGCGTTCGGGTTCTTATCCAACACGGTTATTTTCAGCTTCTTCGAAAGCGTCGGTTTCCTTGTCGTATCTAAAGGCGACGATAACATTTTTTGCATCGCGAGCGCGGTGGTTAATCCCGCCGGTCCCGCGCCTAACACGCACACGGAATACACATCATCATCGTCCTCGTTGTTTTTATTATTGCGTTCGTGCTCTTTTTCTTTCTCGTCGTCGTTATTATCGTCGTCATCGTCAGTGCTCTCCCTCGCGCGCGGTACCCTTCTTTGTCTTCGTTTCCCCAAACGACGTTGATGCCGCTGCTGCTGATGACGACGTTTTGAGGAGAAAATTCGAGAAGAAGAAGAAGAACAACAACGCGAAGAAGAAGAAGAAGAAGAGAGCAGCGAACGGGACATCGTCGTCGTTCTTTTTCTCGCGGGAAGAAGCGGCGCCTCGATGTTGTTGTTGTTCTCGCGCACCCTTTTTCTAACGAAAACACGAACGCGATTTCGACGTTTCTCCTCAGACCAAAAGCATCATCGTCGTCTCAGAGAGAGACAGAGGGAGGGAGAGAGATGACGACGCGTCCTCGCGGTCGTCTTTCGCGCGTCCTTTTCGCGCGTCTTCTTCTTCTTCTTTTGTTTTTGTGTACCACGAACGCGTTTGCGGCGATGCGAGAAGAAGATGAAGACGACAACGCGAACAACAACGTGGGGTTGGAATTCGAGGTGGAGAAAGACGACGAGATGGATGTGAACGAAGACGAAGACGGAACGAAGAACGACATGGAATCGTACGCGTTACAATTGGACGATTTTACCGGGGAAATTTTGAAACCTCCACGGCAAAAGCTACGACAGGAACCGGAGTGGATGAGCGCACTCGCGAGTGTCCCTGGCAATTGTAGTAAGAAAGGAGGCAACGGAAGAGACGAAGACGAAGACGACGAGGTGTCTTTACATCGCATGCCTTTACGCTTACCGACGAATCGAATTCAGTTGAAAGACGTGTTCGTCACGAGAGAGAATTATAAACGATTAGGTTTTGGAGGGATAAAGAGGTACTACGCGCTCCCTCCGAACGCCGGGGCGATCGCGAAGAAGTACCGTTGGAAGAGGTGCGCCGTGTTGGGGAATTCGGGGACGCTTTTGGACGCGTCGTTTGGAGGCACGATTGACTCGCACGACGTCGTGTTTCGGATGAACCAGGCGCCGGTGAAAGGGTACGAGTTACACGTGGGGAAAAAGTCGACGTTTCGAGTGTTGAATTCGTTGTGGTCGCACAGGTATTCGCACGGGTACGCGCCTTGGGATCCGGGGTATCAGAACCTGCCGTTGGAGAAGGACGTAACGTTGATTTTGACGCGCGTAGACGCGACGATTTTCAACGAGATGCACGAGTTTTGGAGGAAAAGGAGACCAGATATTACGCTGCTGATTTTATCGAGTAAAGTGATTAACATTATTCGACAGACGTTGGTTGATTATCGGTCGAGATTGTGCGCGGCTGGGGTAGAATCCGCCGGTGGTCCCGGTGGGAACACGCCCAGTTCTGGATGGGTTTCCGTATACGCCGCCATGCAGCTGTGCGGCAAAGTGAACGCGTACGGGTTTGGGACCAAAGTAGCTGGAGCTGGAGAAAACGGAGCGAGCAAAGAGGTTTCTTACCACTATTACACGGGCATGGCGGCGAGAAAGTTTGGCACGGACGTGCACTCGTTCGAAAGCGAGAAAATGTTGATTGAACATTTAGATCGATCGAAGAAAATCACGTTGTGCACATCCGCGGGAAGTAAGGAAGATAGCAACAAAAAGCATCGCAGAGGCTTCATGCCAGTAGACGCGCAGTGCGGGAAAGCTTAGTAATATATTTTAGGATAGTTTATATACGGTAGTCAAATCAATAGTATTCGTTCTTTACAATCATAAGAGAGGGAATTGAAGTTTTAGATGAATTCCTTTTACTTTTTCTTCTTCCCTTCTAACTCGTTCTCATCGTCGGAATCTTCGGTATCGTCCTCATCTTCGTCCTCGCCCTCGTCGTCACTTCTCACGTCTTCCGCCTCGCCTTTCGTGACGACTTTAATCGCTACTTTCAAAATTAAATAAAACCAATACGCCTGCAACGCCAAGACTATGTACAACAAAACTATGCACGACCAATACCCAATCAGTAACGCCAAATTCCTTTCCACGTTCACAAACTTTCTGCATTCGAAATGCGAGCTGTAAACGACGTAAGGATACATGACCAACCTGGTGATAAAAAACGTCACCATAAACACCCCGAACAAAACGTCCGCCATAAACTGACACCGCTTCCCGACTGTAATCGCTCTTTGCGTCGCCATCGCCCTATTATTATTACTTCTACCGCTCCTCTTTTTATTCAACTCGATCTTCCTCGCGTCCGCGACGTACTTGAACAACTTTGCCACGTGCAAAGGCACGTCCGCCGGGTCCAACAACAACATGATTATCCCCCCGACTCTCGTGAACCCGTACGCGTACGATATCCCGATCAAAAACACCGTCGAGAAGTGATGCAACAGCATCTCCCTCTTATCTTTCCTGTCGTACTCTAATCCGACTGAAATTATCTCCGCCACGTACCTCGCCACGTACAGCAAATAATACCCTCTAAAATCCGCCGACGTTCGCGAATCGCTCGTCTGATTTTTCCACCAGTTAAACGACGGCCAAAACCACGGCTGCGTCTTCACGATTCGCAAGCCGAGGAGAAAAAAACTCAGATAAATCATAGCCTCTAACGCGGATTGCGAGAACTTTTGCACCGCTTTTTTCATCATCCTCTCCTTCCTCCTCTTTGTCTTCTTCTTATTTTTCTTATCGTCCTCTTCTTCGCCCAACGAGGACGAATTTAAACACTTCCGCGCGATCGGTTCCACCAGGAACACTTTCACCGTTTTGTTCAAAACGAACAACGCCACGGACATCACGCAGACGACTTTGACGTCCACATCGAGCGAAGGCTCGCGGAATAACATCTTCTCGTCCTTCTTCATCATAAAACGTTGGGGAGAATTCAACAAAGAAAAAAAACTCATCTTCTTCCCATCATCATCAGAAGAAGAAAATAAGGCCGAACGTAAAGTTTCCACGACGATGGTTCGAGTTTCTTCCAGGACGACCGTCCCGGACGACCGCGCGGAGGAGGAGGAGGACGAGGAGGACATTTTGAGAGAGAGAGAGAGAGAGTTGTTGTTCTCAATTTATAAAGAAAAGTGTTGGATTTGAACTGATTTTAAAACGGATAATTTAGGGTTTATCTGTTTTAATTGACCGGCGTCTTTGTTTGGAAGGAACAACACTGAGACGAGAAGAGCACACAACAACAACACACACTTTTAAAGCGCGCAAGCCGCACGAGCAGCAGAAGCCTTTCTTTACGAGAAGCACGGACGATGACAGGGTTTGATGATGCGTTGAGAGCGACGTGCGCGAAACTCGCCGAACCAGGGAAAGGCATCCTCGCGGCGGACGAATCCACCGGGACGATTGGAAAACGTTTTCAATCGATCGGGGTGGAAAACGTGGAAGCGAACCGTCGGTTTTGGCGAGAGACCTTGTTTACCGCGAAGGAGGTGGAAAAGTACATCTCTGGGGTTATTTTGTTTGAGGAGACGTTATATGCGAAAAGCGAAGACGGGACGGAAACGCTGACGGAGATCTTAAGGAAGAAAGATATTGTCCCTGGGATTAAAGTGGATAAAGGGGCGACGATACCGGTCGGGAAAGACGGAGACGGAGAGACGGATACGGATGGGATGGACGGGTTAGGCGAACGGTGCGCGGCGTTCTATAAAGCCGGGGCGAGATTTGCAAAGTGGCGGGCGGTGTTGAAGATTGACGTCGAGAAGGCGTTGCCGAGCGCGGACGCGGTGGAGGCGAACGCGAAGAGTTTGGCGAAGTACGCCAAGATTTGTCAAGAGAACGGGTTAGTACCGATCGTGGAGCCGGAAATTGTGCCGGATGGTAAGCACGACGTGGAGGTGTCGAAGACGGTGACGAAGAACGTGTTGACAAAAGTCTTCGAGCATTTGAACAAAGAGAACGTGAATTTGGAGTTGATGGTTTTGAAACCGAACATGGTGACGCCGGGAAGCGGGAACGAAGAGTCGGAAAAAGACGACTTAAAAGTGGCAGAGTATACCAACGAGGTGTTGTTAGCGTGCGTGCCAGAGGCAGTGCCGGCGATTTTATTCTTATCCGGCGGCCAATCCGAAGACGCGGCCAGTCGAAGGTTGAATTTAATGCACAAGATGCAAAAGGAGTCCGACAAAACGTTCCCGTGGACGCTTTCGTATAGTTACGGGAGAGCGTTGCAAGCGTCCGCGTTAAAAGCTTGGTCTGGAGATAACAGCAACGCCGGTAAAGCGCAAGAGGCGTTCATAGAAAAAGCGAAATCGTGTTCGTTAGCCAGTTTAGGAGAACTTTAAAGAAGAAGAAGAAGAAAAAAAGAGGAGAGAACGAGAGAGAGGGAGAACGGCGAGAACTAGAGAGAAAAAGAGACACGTATCGTCCTTCATTTTTTTTAATTTATCACACACACACACACACACACATGCACACACGCGTGCACACTTTGCTCCTGCGTTACTACTCATCGCGACACCAGAGACTTTAATACTAAAGAGTAGGTCTTCGAAAAGAGGAAAATTTTAAGACGAAGAAGAGGGGTATGACAAACTTCTTTTGTCTGAAAAGGAAAAGTGAGCACTTTTTACTCCTCAAAAAAAAGCGCGCGATACTTATTCTTCGCTCTTCGAAACGCGCGCGACACAGACCTACGCGACCGACGATGCGCGACGCACACGTGCCTTTCTCGCACTTCTCGCCGAATACGCCTCGAAAATCACGTTTCGGTGAATGTTTTGGGTTGCAGCCGCCGCTCCTCGTGGGAGGAAGCAGTCGCCGACCGATACCGTTCTCGGCGACTCTGAAAGAAGACGAGGAAAAAAGAACAAAAAACGACGCCAAGTCCTCTCTCGCGTCGTTGCCGATAGACGTCGGCGTGATCATCGTTTCGAAATTACCGGTGAAATCGAAAGCGCACTTAACCATGCTCGAGAACAAGGAGCTAGCGAGGTGGGTCAGACAAGGCTTGTTCGAGGAGAGCTCGAAGTGCGCGAAGGAGTTATCGAAGAAAAGCGGCAAAAAGCAGCTTTTGCAAAAAGCGGTGTATTTCTCTCCTTTTCGAGAGGAAACTTCCGCGAGGGGTGTTTTCGCCGAAGCGACGGACGAGGACGTGCAACTGTACGTCAAATCGATGGCGGAGAGGTGCGAGATTTCGAAGCACATGCGAGGGAGCTTAGTCGCCGGGTTGTTGAACTCTTCCGAGTGCGGAAGGAGAGGAAAGGACCGGGTCTCGGAGATGGCGAAGCTACCGATGGGTCTGAGACGGTTGAAACAGTTGACGAAGGCGACCGAGAGAAAGTACGCGGAAGTTGCAGGTGTGGAGGAAGATGAAGAGGAAGAACGCGAAGATGGACAGGAGGAGGAAGAAGGGATTGATTTGTATGTTGAAGAAGATGACGACGAAGGGAATAACGAACTGGACGACGAGGATGAGAAAGAGTTTTCAGTTATCGAGGGCGACGCGCTCAGAAGGGAGTGCGAAAACTTACGAGCGGTTGTTGAAAAGTGGTCGCCGGAGGACATCGGCGAGACCTTAGCGATCGTGTTGGAGAAGGAGTTGCAGACGTTTCGAACGACTAAAGAGGCTAGAGACAGAACGGGAGAGGAGGAAGTGAGACGAATGCTTGAACAAGAACGCGAGAAGAGGCGAAAGAAGGAGGAAGAGACAGACGGTGCCGAAGTTGATGGAGACGAAGATCCGGACACGCGTGACGACGACCCGTTTGGGACACCGCACCAGTTTGATGCGTTTCATTTCAATGCCCCAGCAGATTACGACGAGGAAATAGCTGCGTTTCAACAAGACGGCGCGTTCGAAAACGACATAGACGACAGCGACGACGAAGATACGACGAACGACGAACGACTATTCGATTGGAAAATCGCACTCGATTCCATTTGCGACGCTCGTATTTATACGTTTGTGCACTTCTGTCTCGGAACGCCAGACTTTTCGCATCTCACCGAACGTATCGATACGAAAAAACCGCATGAAACATCCGTCGCGACTGAGGAGGCTTGGAAACGCATTAAAATAGGCGTTTCAAAAATGATTCAAGTCGCCTTCAAAGAAGACATCGAAAGCGAAGAGAAAAGCAACGCGGCTTTCAAACAACAGACGGCAAACGCCACTATTACTTTGGCACGAGAAGAGAAAATCGAGCAGAGAACGTTTTGCTGTGTGGACGACGACGAAAATATTCACGAGATGGACAACGAGGACGATGAAATTGTACACGGCGATATCGTCAACGGCACCGCGAGAAGAACCAACAACAACGACAACAATAATAACGACGTTTCAATGGACACTGAAATCGACGACGACTACGATGGTGAAGACGAGAATGGATTTTTTCCTCCTACGGTAACAAATCGCGTTATCGTGGAAAAGGCCTCCGCGCTCTTAGCTTTACTCACGCAACATTGCGCGACGTTCCAGTCGGTGAACTTACTCGACATCCCAGGCAGCGCTCAAAAGAAATCCGCCACGAGTACGAAAACTACCACCAATCTGGCAGCTTTTTCGCATTTGAGTCATTTCGGCGATCGTGGGAGAGAAAATCCGTTCTTTGAATCGAACATGTTTGCCACGAAAATCGGAGGCTCGTGTATGATGCAACATCTCGACTACTCGCGAGGTGACGATGCGACGATGTATTTCGATCAGAACATTTCGATGACCTCCTTGTTTATGTTCGGGATAGAAGAGGACATCGCGTTATCGTCCAGAATAAGAAGACAGACGTTACGATCTACGGACGCATTTCGGATGGGGCTGGACGCACTGAACTCGTCGACAATGAACGATACGAGAAACGTCTTTGACGTCTATCGCGACGAGATCGTGACGCGACTCATCGAATACTGGGACGATAGCTTCGTTTTGTTTTTCATGGCAAGAAGCGCAGCTGAGGCGACAAACTCATCGACGAAGAAACGGAAGAGAATAGAAAGTGCACAGTCGATGTCGTCGTCTCGTCTCTCTGCTCGCCGGGTAAGTCAAAGACGAACCAACTCGTCGCCCGGCGTTGAAAAAGAAGAGAGAATAATCGATAACGCTTTGCGCGCGTTCAAAACGGATATGCAACAACGATTCGCTTCCTGGCTTACCAAATCTGAAGAGCAAAAACATAACAAAACTGCTCGCATCGAACGAAACAACGCGAGAAAGTTCCAAAAGCTTTCATCGGCGGTTTCAAAGCTGTTCCAACGCGGCGAGATTTTTCAGCGCGATATCAACCGAGTCACAAACTACATCGCTTCAGCCGTGAAATCCAAGGACATCTGGTCCTTGAAGAATAAAATCTTTAACGACGCAATCGAAACGTGCGCAGAAGAGATGGTAATGGTTGGTTGTGGTGACGCGTCGTGCTGCCCGCCAAAATTACACGAAGTTTTAAGAGAGAAAGTGTTGAAATTGGCCAAGATTGGCTACGCAGCGATGAGTGTCATTGTCGAACGCGAAGACGATAAGATGAACAACAAGGATCCGTCCGGGGAAATCGTTGTCCCGCACTCTTGGACGCTTTGAAGCAAGCTGAAAAATAAATATTGAAAGTATACGACGACGAAAACAAAGATCACGCGAGAAAGATGTTACTTTACGACGATACTACCAAAATGAGCGCTCGCGTATTTTTAGCGCATCGCGCGAGCGTATCAAAAAAGACGATGATATTACTACTTTTACTACTACTACTACTGCTGATACTCTCAGCACGCATTCTTTAATTTTAATATTGACTCGAATGCATCTATTACTATTCTTTTATATCACACACCACTTCTCGTTCGCGGTATTCGTAATGGCGGCAATCGATCCCTTTCTTCTTCCAAGTCAAGACGTCGTTGAAACTTTTTCTCGCTGACCACGGCGAACACGACCATTTGACAAAACAACAATGTGACGCCAATACCAGTTAGCATATACGACAACGCGGTATTCTTCGAGTCCCACTTGTTCGAAAAATCACTAACCTCGCTAGAGAAGGATACTCCTGGTGGAAGCTCGAGACGTTCTCGCAAAACTTTGTTAAACATTAAAACGGAAAACCCCTCTTGCACCTCATTCGGGTATCGTTTCCAGGCGTAAAAGAACGTATCGGGATACATAAAGGACGCCGCAATGATAGAATTGAAAAATAGCGCGACGTTGACACATATTATTTGCAATGCCAACGTAGAGAGGTACCCAGAAACTTTAATCCATGCCTCTTTTCGATCGATTAAAAATATGTCAGTGGTATACGTTTGTATGGTCGCGCAAGTGGTATACCCAACCTTCGATGGAGCTCTGTTTTGCTCGTCTTGTACGCCGGTAGTACTTTGAATACCGCGCGAACGATATTCGTCTCCAATTGGTGTAATAATGGCGTCATCTTCTTCTTCACCGCTCTTGTCGCCATCGTCGTTATCATTATCTGATGCTTCCCGAGGTGGTTCGTCAATCGCTATGGGCCTTTCAAATATCGTCACGGACAATATCGAAATCTTAACCACTCGATGGCCTTTCGTCAACGCACACGCTGCTGCGTGCCCGAACTCGTGCGTAGTGATATATAACAGTCCAGCGAACGCCGCCAACATCGCACACGCGAAAACTTTCATCGATACTTTTGCAAAGTTCGAATACTCGCTTCTCGCAAACTCGAGTTCGCGTCGTCCTCTGCTCGTGCGTTCTCTCGTTCCGTTACTCGTCGGACGGTCACTCACGGGGATTTGACGCATCAACGCGCGTCGCGGTCGTCGATAACCTCGCGGGACCTCGATTACGTCTCGCTGTTGTTGCTGCTGCTGCTGCTGTTCTTCCTCGTCTTCTTCTCCTTCTTCTTCTCTTTCACCGCTTTCTCGTTGGAAAGAAACAGCCTCAACTCTGCTCATATTTCTCGCGGTATCGTCGTCGAACGTTTGCGTCGAACGAATTTGATGGTGATGGTTGACGACCCCGTGCTCGGACATAGATCGTTCCATGCTCATAGTGCGGTCGCGTGCGTAGGATTGTTCGCGTGGAATGTGCCGCCTTTTCGAAGGAGAAGGTGACGTACGGGAGAGAGTTTTTTTAATGAGATGGAATGCGCGTTGTATTTTCTCGAGATAAAAAATAGGCGTTTTTTGCAAAAGAGTTCCCGACGCCTTTTGATTAGAGTGCACACATTCAATGGCGAGTGTAATATAATAGTCTGGTGGAAAGGTTGGAAAGAGTAATAACAGGAGGGGTAAAGTAATAACAGTAAGTAACTTCAAACTCGTATTTTATATCGTATCATATCGAAGCAGTCTTTATGTAACAGTGGTATCCATCTCGACTGTTGAGTTTCCCTCCATCGAAAACATTTGAAGAGCTACACGGGGACGAGCCACCATTGCAATACGTCTGATAATTTTCACCATCTATACTTTGCGTACCTCCCCATTGATTGTTTTGGAATGTATTCGTCGATTCAACAACATAAGCGTTCCAATCCGTAATTAATCGACACTCAGGTGTATCCCAAATATCCCGAAGTACAACTTCGGCAGCTAAACACCACGCGAATGCGAAACACTTTGCCTTACATCGGTCCAGAGCTTGCTCAGCATTAGTACCGCTCGTGTGAGGGTTCAAATCGTAATAGCCTTTCGAGAATTTTATTGGGTAACTGCCATCAGATTGACGACACTCGCCTTCACCAAGATACGAGTAAGCAGTGATTAACCAAGTACTTTTAATCGTATCGCACGAACTCGCCGGACCGGTGACGGCGTCGGCACACGCGAATTTCGCTTCAAATGCAGTCGCTCCGAGAAACATGTTAGATTGCGCCGTTGTCGCTGCCGTTCCCGTCCACGAGGAAATGTCTTGGTCGAACGCAGAAGCGGAAGAAAACATATGAGACATATCAGTCACTTTTTCTGTGTTCCAATTTCCAATGTCTTGGTTGAACGCAGAAGCGGAATTAAACATATTATCCATCCATTTCACTTTTTCTGTGTTCCAACCCCCAATGTCTTGGTTGAACACAGAAGCCTGAGCAAACATTCTACTCATATCAGTCACTTGCGTTGTGTTCCAACTCCCAATGTCTTGGTTGAACGCAGAAGCGGAATAAAACATATCATACATATCATTCACTTGCGCTGTGTTCCAATTCCCAATGTTTTGGTTGAACGCAGAAGCGGAAGAAAACATTTCATTCATCTTAGTCACTTTTTCTGTGTTCCACTTCGAAATGTCGCCGTTAAAGGCGTCTTTTCCAGTAAAAGTGGAACTCATATCTTCAACCAAACTCGTGTCCCACCTCGGCATCGTCCCGTAATTATTTGTAGACGCCCACTCAGTGCATTCACCGGTGAATTTCGCACCATTTTCCTCTAAGCATTCTTCAACGAACTGTGCCCAACTTGCCGACGGAATCGGATCCACCATTCCTGGGCAGCCGCCACCGCTCCACATCTCGAACGAAGCGCCGCCCTCCAACCCTCTCGCGTTGAATCGATCCCCGGGCATGGAGAACCACGTGTTGGCAACATTCGTTTTTTTGCCGCAATCTCTCGGAAACCCCACGTCCGGGTCGTTGTAGTTACAAAACTGCCACTTGTTGGCGCTGGAGCGTAAGTCGTCTAAAGTATCGAAGAGATCAAAATCCGTGCCTAGCACGTTGTTCGTGTCCTTCCACGTGTACGTGAACAACGAATACGCGTCAAAGTTCGACGGAATATCTGTGATGCGATGATAATACGCGTGGTCTGCACCATTTCGAACGTATTTCACGAGCGGGCAAAGCTGAAATGCTTCGTTGAACGCTGTTTCCCCGATATCCACCGTCACTTGATCCCCGTTGTCGCTCAGCGCCACCGCCGTAAAAAAAATCCCCGGCGGTGGAGGCAACGGCGGTGGAGGCAACGGCGGTGAAGGCACGACAAACCCAGAAATCTCCCATTCCCATAAGCCGTTGTAGTTTTTGTTCGGTGAGTTCGGGTGCGGATACACGGTTATTCGAAACCACGCCGAAAACGCTGGATCAAAACTGATTTCAATTTCCTCTAGCGAAACGTACGTGACATCGGTTGCAAAACCAGCAGAGCTCGGGTTTGAAACACCAACGAAAGCACTTCCATCCCAGTACTCGATTGTGATATCGCCTTCAAAATGGTTCCCTCCCGGCTGAGTAAACTTCATCGACGTCACCAACTTGCTACCGGAAGCGAAATTGTACGTCCATTTTGAAGTCGGACCTGAATTGGTGTGTGCCCCATGATCCCAATCCGATATTGAAGCGTCGAATAAGTTTGAGGGACCACGACTTGACCATGCATTAGTATAAAAATTCCATGCGTACACGCGATCGCCGTTGCTTAGTTCAGAATAAGCGTTTGGCAAATCGTCGCCAGATTGGACGACGAATCCATCCGCAGTGCTGTAGGAAATTTCCAGCTGATTATTGAGCGGATCGTTATTTGACAGCGAGGAGGGGACTGGCGAAAGACTCGGTGGTGGAGGAGGACTCGGTGGTGGAGGAGGACTCGGTGGAGGAGGCAACGGAGGCGGTGATGGAGGCGGTGATGGAGGCGGTGATGGAGGCGGTGAAGGTGGTGGTGATGGAGGCGGTGAAGGTGGTGGTGAAGGAGGTGATGGAGGTGGTGAAGGAGGAGGCGTGTATCGATATTTCACTCGTAATAGTCTCTCTCTCAACTCCGCCGCCTTCTTCCTCAATTCGGTCAATCTCTTTTCCACGTCTATCTCTTCCTCGCTCTCACCTCCTGCAATTAATCTCTTACTCACGACCACATTATTCGTGCTCGCGTTTGCGTACGAGATGAGTTTTGCGCGCGTGCGCATCAAATCAACACCAACGTGTATTTCTTTTTCGTCTTTTGATACGCGAACAATTTTCTCGTCTTTGCCGTCGGCATGGACAATGACCGCATTCATCGGTTTCGGTTCTCGCACTTGAGCCGCATTTTGTTCGATGACGAAACACCCGTCGAACACGCACTCGGCTTCGTAGGAGAGCTTCCCGTCCGAGCCGCAATGCGACTGTTTTCCCGACGATGCCAACACAAACCCTTCGGCGCACGTCGGTCTGCACGTGTGACCTCTTGGCAAATTTGAAGTACAATTCCCAACAGCACCGTTCTTCGGTGGTTTCGATGCGTCACAGGATGTCGGCGAAGAAGGAGGCGATCTAGTAGCGATTTCGCCCTCTGTTCCACCCACGAAGAAGAAAAAGAAAACGAAGAAAACCAACAACGAAATCTTCTTGCTCGTCGATGAAGAAGAAAAAGAAGAAGAAGAAGAAGAAGAAGAAGGTTTCATCGTCGCCGTCTTCCTTTGCTTACGTGTGTGTGTTGTGCGTGTGTGTGTGTGTCTGCGCGCGTGTGTGTTGTGCGTGCTTTTGTTTTGCGGAATGGTTCAAAAATGATTCTTGGGATTTTTTTTTTCTCACAAAAGACAAAATCTTAACCTAGATCTAAAACTCGATTCTATGTGTGTAATTTTACTTGTATGCATACGGAAAACCAAAAGTTATCATTCTACGCCATTTTTTGATTCTCAGGCGGCCAAGTTGCAGATTCAAGACAAAATGTCGCAAACTTACAGCACGCAGTAGTTGAGACATACACACAGTAACGCGCATCAACTCTACAACACTGTATCTTTCATTTCCATTCAAAAAATCCACTTTGCGCGACCTAACGGCGACTTGACATTGATCCAAACTATGTTTTAAGGGTTTAGATATTCTGATTTTTTTCCGGTTCCGGGGACGTCAAAAGAGGGAAACTGAATGCTTTACACCCCACCCGGAGTGGGTCGAAGCACCCACTGCGGACTTGAAAATCAATGCAAATGGAGCAAGTAAGAATAGAGAGACTTCATTTTTCGCGTTTCTCGAAAGAGATGGTTTGCGACGCGCCTTCGCGGCACGCGCCGTAATCGGCGGATGTTCCAAATGCGAGGAAAATAGAAACAGGGGATTCCACCTAAACCTCTACTTTTGACGATACGCTGTTAGTGTTAACTGTGCAAATGAAGTCGGTTGGTTCGGAATGACGCGGTGTGTTGGATTATTCCATTCGGGTGATTTCACGTACGAATCGTCCGCGTCTGTGGATGTAAGCGACGGAAACACAAGTCGTATTATTTGCCAAAAAAAAAAGAATTTGTCTTGTTGACGATGGTAGAAAAATGGTCACCGCTACTGCGACGAATCCAACAACAACAACAACAACATCAGCAGTAATTTCGACGCCGCCGAGACCTATCCCAGGAAGTAACAGATTCGAAGATAACGACGACGACAACAACAATAGTTTCCTTCAGATTCGGCGTACTCTTCCCGGCGCTTGCATTCTGGCGTGTCCCACGCCGGAGGAACGTCCGCAAGTGGTCCGATCTCCGATCCCAGCCAGAGGGGCTCAGCGCTCCCAGGTAGTTAGGTCCCCGATTAGCGAAATCGCCTCCACGCAAATCCGAACCCGCCCACATCACCACCACCACCTGCGACTACCCGGACCGCGCGTAGAAGGCTGAGCGTAGCGAGCACGCCTCCGAACGCCACGCTGATGACTCCTGTGGTCACCGCTGTGGAAACGCACCCCGTGGCGGTAGCTATCGTCCCCGAAACGACACCTGGGCCGGTGACCGTCGTTGCCGAGGAAGGAGATGACGACCTCGGCGTCCAATTTGAGCCGGAAACCGACGAAGGGACTGCGGCGGATGACGCCGCCGTTCCTGCGATGCCTGCTGCGCCAGTCCCTGCTCCAGTAGCGATGGCCCGTAGCAGCAGTCGAGCCCGCCTTGGAGGAGGCTGGCGATCCCGGCGCTCGACTAGTATCGAACGCCGGTGGGGAAGTTCGAGCCGAGCCCGGTGTTCGCATGGAGGCGGACGCCGGCGGAGAAGGCGCTGGGGAGGGCGCCGTCGCCGCGAACGTCGAGGCGGTCGTGGGAGTGCCCTCCGGTAACGACGCCTTCGCGCTTCTCGAGGAGCGTGGAATCCGCCTCGAAAACGTTGAACTCGAGGGGGGTGTTGGTCTCGGAGACCAACTCACCCCCGAAGAGATCTTCGAGAAACACGTCGCGGACGAGCGAAGTGCCACGACCGAGAAAGGTAAGGTACGCGTCCGTATGAAGCGCCTTGGTGCGGATCTCTGTTTCGCGAAAGTTCGAGAACCCGAAGACGGAGCCTACGTTGAACCACTATTTCCGCGAGATCTTCCATGCGCTGGTATGCGGTAAGATCGCGTTAGACGTGGCGTATTCGCTCATGGAAAATTGCTTATAATGAGATTTCTCTGAAAAGTGTATGTATTTGTGAATCTTACTAAAAACCAAATGCTACCAAATGCTTTTCCTTTTCTTCCTCTTTTTCTCCTTTGGTAGTAGTAGTAGTCGTATCGATAGATGTCTCTCTCTCTTCAGGGACGCCGCTTTTAGCTATTTGTCTTCTGCTTCTTTTGGCTGGGCGATACCTTCAATTTAGTTGTTACCTTCTTCGGCGACGGCTTCGATGGCGACGTCTTCGATTTTCTTTTCTTCTTCTTCGGTGACTTCTTCGACTTCGCTTGCGCTTGCGCTTTTGCGTTTTGCAGCACTTGTAGCGCTTCTTTGATCAACGCATTTTGGTCTTTTTTTTGATTGGTGATCCAAAACTTGATCAACTCTGCGTTTGCTTTGCTGAACGTGCTTTGTTTTTTGACTTCCACCCCGTCCACTGAGGCGCTTCCCTTCCACATCGCTTCGACCATCTCCACAGTTTTCACGTGGTAGACGAACTTCTTAATCACCATCAAATTCTTCGTTATAATCGCAATATCTTTCGAATCGATCGCCTCGGCTGTCGCATGCGCCTGGAGGGCGGAAAGAAAATTAAAGAGCGCAATGTTGGCTGGGTTTTTGACTTCGATTGAAGTTTTAGGATATTTTTTGAAAATATCCTCGACCACTGGTTGCAAAGAAACGCACCCTCTTTTTGTGTGTGCAGCAATTATAGCGCGAATGTTAAATCCAAACGCGATTTTGTCCCCACCAACAATCAGACCTTTCGATTTCATCAACGTGCATATGAAACTCAACAAATCTTCCTCCTCCTTAATGTTTTGCCGATTGTATTTATTTTGCAAAACGTTCAAATCTTCCAACTCTTTGTCCGATAACGACACTTCGCGAGGCTGCGTTTCTTCCGTCTTTTCAGTAGTTGTTTCTTCTTCTTCTCCTTCTTTCCACGTTGACCTATTGAGATTTGTCAACAGCGAGACGTTATCGCAACTATGGAATTTTTTGGAGTCGTAGTGCCCCGGACATCGTACTTCAGTGAATCCTGACTCGTCGTAATTCATTGAGAGCCCGAGTTGATTGCACTTCGAGCATCGGGACAAACCGCCGTTCTTCTGACCGTCGAGGTACTTCCAAACCAAAACCTCGCGTTTCTCGTGGCCAATCCCAGCGTGTCCGTTCTGCTTGAGAATACGTCTCAAAGCGCGACTTGGCAACCGAACATTCTTGTACGCCTGCGTCTTCTTGAGCTGTTCTAGTTCCCCCCCGTCCCGTCGTTGCTCTCCTTCTTCTTTCCGTTCGTTTTGATTCACACCTTTCTCCTTCGTCTTCTTCTTTCTTTTTTCTTCCTTCTTCTTCTTGTATTGTTCTCTTTTCCTCTTCGAAACTTTCTCTGACCTATTTAAAAACATCAACTGTTTCTCCGTGTCTAACTTCGTCGAAGCATTCTTCTTCTTCTTCTTCTTCTTCGTCGTCGTCGTCGTCGTCGTCGTCGTCGTCGTCTGTTTATCCTCCGACGGAGCAGTTATGTTCTCCTCCTCTTTTTCTTCTTCTACTGGTACCATCTTGCAAATTCGAAGAGAGAGATCGGAAACCAAAAAGAAGACCAAATAAAACGCTCTCGCTTTTTTGGATCTGTCGACGCGACACGCTTAATCTGGACGAGAAAGCGCGCAAAGGTGGAATATTCTGATTTCCCGCGTGATATGAAGTGTCGTGTCACGCGCGGCGGTATATTTATCACGTGTGTGGATAAAAACTCGAATGTCTCATGCATATGTGTTTTTTTTGGATCTGAAATAGAAGAAGAAGAAGGATTGTTGGTTCCAAGAGAAAAAATCAAATTTTAAAAGGCACCCATAATAGAAGGATGAAGAAGAACTTCTTCTTCATTTCTTCGCGATCATGCGTGCGCGCGTTTTTTTTGTAGTTTGAGATGGCGTTGAAACTCGTCCTTGGTGACATCCTTGATGAACAGGGGGCTGGTGGACGTGACCTCCTTGATGAACAGGGGGCTGGTGGACGTGGAACTCGCGATGAAGGAAAGAGCAGTGAGAAAGATGAGGCAAACGAAAAAGAAGAAAACGATGAAGACGATCCGCACTTTATTTGGTTCGGTGGGTCCTATCCCTCGCGTACGATGAGTAAAGGAGAAGGCGGTGGGGAAGAAAAGCCGGAAGAAGAAGAAGAGTTGGAAGAAGAAAAAGACGACGACGTTGAAGACGAAACAATTCTTGATACCAATTTTGGGGTGCTGACCGATAAAAAAGTGGATGGTTTGTTTAAAGGGAAAAAGATCGGGTCGGATTTGAGTCGCACAACCATTCACGTCGTCGTCTTCGATGACGATGAAAATACGAGGAAGATTTACGTCGATAGGAAGCAAGGAGATTCGTACACTGTTCAATCTCGGTTAATTCAACACGATGTACGAGGAAAGAAGCATATGTGGCGAAAGTTCACAGGTAAGGACATGTTGCAAGACGCGAAGAAGTTCGCGCGAGATCCGAGAGAAGAGCAAACGCGACAAAAAGAGGCGGCGGAACAAACGAAAGCTCGTAAAAAAGAAGCACGCGTAGCAGTTAATGGCCCAAACCCAAGCCGGACGTTCTGGGACAATAACTATAGCAAAGTTTACGCGATGGTTCATAACAATCCAAGCAGAGTAGCAGAGGCGTTCGAACGGCTCCCGTGCGACGCTCGCCATGAAGTCGACGATCGCACGTCTTCGTATGCCACGCTGACTTTTAAAGTTGTGTTCATGGAAAGGGAAATGAAAGATTTCTTTCGCCGTTGCAATCGCGCTCACCGACAGTTTTGGAACACTTTGTTGGCGATTTTTAAAGAAAACGAGGAAATGTTTGTCGACCATAAGTGGGGTGAAGTGCCTGTTGACGGCAAACCACAGAGTTTTGAGCAATATTTGTATGGAGAAGTTTATGGTTTTTCTGAAGGCGGAATCACGCGCGGGGTTAAAAATTGCGCGGAGAATATCCCATCGAGAGGTCGAACGCTCGAACAAGTGCGACGCGAAGTCCGCGAATGTTGGGATTCTGTACCAAAAGCGGTGTTTTGGAGCGCTTTGAATCAATGGAAGAGCGCGTTCGAATCGAATTTTGCGAAAATCGCGATTGCCAAGAAAAAAGGCCTCTCGACTAAAGGCTTCACCGTCAACTTCCGAAAGTGCGGTAAGAAACCAGAAGTCATCGATTTGCCAGGTTCCGGTTTCATAAATTTTAGAGCGGAAACGGACGACTCGATCAAAAATACAACCCAGGAGAGAAAGAATAAGAAAATCAAAAATGCCGCGGAAAGGAAAGAACGCGCGAAGAAACGAGCGGCAGAGAAGAAGAAATTCTTAGAAGAAACAGTAAAATCGCCAGACAACCGTTCAAACTGGGTTTGTTACAGGAATGAGTGGTATAAACACTTAGGGCATCGGGTTGAGTACGGGGGGAAGCAGGTTGAAGTACTCAAGAACAACGTGCGCACTACGTCTCACGGAAAAAAACTAGAAAAACGACTGCAGCGGCTTTCTGCTTCGGCAGATGCACCTCCGGCACCAGTTGCCGCTCCGGCACCAGTTGCCGTTCCGACGCCTACCGCTCCGGCACCAGTTGCCGCTCCGGCACCAGTTGCCGTTCCGACGCCTACCGCTCCGGCAGCCGTTGCCGCTCCGACGCCTACCGCTCCGGCACCAGTTGCCGCTCCGGCACCAGTTGCCGTTCCGACGTCTTCCACTCCGACGCCTACCGCTCCGGCAGCCGCCGAGAGAGGAGAAAAAAAGAAGAAGACGTTGATAATCGCAAAATTCGGCGCAAAAGTCATCGGTGCAAAAAAGAAGGAGACTAAGCTGTGCGGGTCTGCGAAAAGCTGCAACGAAATTCTTGCCGACGAAGGCAAGAATATTGTTAACAAGCGTCTTCGTTACAACGCGAAAACGGGAGAGGCTTTCGTGGATGTCGTCGTCAAGCGCGAGAAAACGAGCAGCGAGGCAAATAAAGACAATAAAGACGCGGTGGTTGAGAAGGCGGCAGAGAAAGCGAGGGGTGGCTCAACCGTCGCGGCGATTGATTTGGGCATCAATCCCTTTTTTGTCGCGGTCAACACCGGTGGTGAAATTTTGCACTCGGATAAAGCGTGGCGCATTAAGCTGTTAGAGCTAAGAAAGAAAATCGACGCTTTGCAATCGAAAATCGCGAAGCGCGATCATACGACGAGTCTCGAGAACGGAAGCAAAAGAACGCCCACGCAGTATAGAAAAACAACTAGAAAGTTGCAGAAAAAGTTAGCAAAGATGCGCGAACGTCTGAAAAGAGTTCGCAAGGACTATCATTACTGTGAAGCGAAGAGAATTTTCAAGTTTTGCGACACGATCGTCGTGAACAACTTGAAAGTTCAACAGATCGCACACGAATCGAAAAAAGATGGTTCCTTGAGCAAACATGCTCGGAAAAACATGCTAACTCTGTCTCCTGGATATTTTGTCGAAGTGATCAAACACGTCGCCCGAAGAACGCCTGGTAAGAAAGTTATCTTCGGTTGCGGAGAACAGTGGACTTCGAGAACTTGCACGAGATGTGGTAAAGTGAACAATGAATTGAGTCTGTCGAAATCATTTGATTGTAGAGAATGCAAGTTTCGTATCGACCGCGACGTAAACGGCGCTTTGAATAATCTTAAAGAAGTGTTGCATAAACTGTTTAAACCGAACGGTGAGTTCAAAGATATCCCTCTCCGGGAATCGAAGAAACCGCGGAGACGCAAATACCAGCGCAAAGAGCAACAGCAACAAGAAGAAGAAGAAGAAGAAGAAAATGTCAATGTCTTGGAAGAAGGAGATGTCGAAAACAATAACATCGACCAATAATAATTAAACGTTTAATTTGCGCGGCGCTGCCTAGGAGCGAACGCGAGTAGTAACTTGAACCACTTACGGGTGTTGTAAAGTATCAGCTATTCGAAGCATGCTCATGGGACGACGATTGGAATACTCGAGCAGAAATTTTAAACCGGGAGCACCGTGGTGGTCGCTATTCGGAGTACTCTCATGCGATGAGATTTGGAAACGGAGGAGAAGGAGAGGACGTAAAGCTTGTGCGACGGCGTGTTCTGTTAGAATATTCAAGATTGGGAGTCCTAGTTGAGTTGTAATTTACCTAGTTAGGGTAACATTTTGTTGTGAAACGCAAAGTACCAGTTAGGGCCTTTGCCAGACTTTTTATAGCGTTTTATTTCTATCAAAGAACGAATCAACTCTCTTCTAAAACTTGTTTAGCTTAATCAGCACCGTGACTGTAGGTTGTCACACATTCTAACACCCTACCCTACCCTAAACAACATCAGTTTCCTTCCTCCGCGGACTAAGAAGGCGAGCACGGTTTGCACTTCTTCCTCTCTCGTTTGCACAGCGAGGCTACAACGCGCGGAACTCTAAAATTTTCATCGAGTTGTGTTGCTACTGCTGCTGATGCTACTGTTCCGACTGCTTAGGCCGCCGAAATTCTCGTGCGATGCGTCGAAATCGCTCTTCAAGGGCACGCCTTTCCTCCTGAACTCGCGAATGGTGGCCGTTTCGATTGCTCTGGCGGTTGATTTACCTTGCGCGACGGTGACGAACGCGCAGTCGATGTCGGAGCCATATTTGTGGCGGTGTGAATTCAAACGGTTGGCGATACTTTCGGTTTCGCCGACGTAGGTCCAACCGTTGGCGTCGCGGATGACATAGACGACGGAACAGCCGTGCGCTACTTTGGCTGGTGGGTGTTCATTTCGTAACACTACGAACACGCCGGCAGCATCTTCTTCGTCTTTTTCTCCTTCTTCGGCGAGAATGAAACTCCGAGCGGTTAAAAGTCCGGAGGCTAGGTCGGAAATACCGCTGTTTCTGTTTTTCTCAACTTTTGAGGAGGATACAACAGGAGGGGAGGATGACATGTCTCCTTTCCTAACACTAATACTATTTTTTGCAGTGGTAATATTCTGCCGTAAAAACGTCTGCGCACGTCTCAAAACGTCGTCCTCGAGCCCACAGTCTGCGGCGGTTTGTATGGCCAGTGACTCTCTGCACTCCCCATCTTCTATTTTCCAAGTTGGGCTCATCTTACCTTCTGGCGTTGTTGTTGTTCCCATGCGCATGTTCTTTGCGAATGGCGACAAGCGGGTATCGCAGTCCAAGACACCGTGAAGGTGTGTAGCAAAAACACCTCGACAGCCTAAATAATCTAGCTTCTCTATAACCGCCGCTGCGATAGCAGTGCCGTGCGCCGCTTCTGTTCCTCTTCCGAGCTCATCTACGCAAACAAAAGAAGAAGAGGAAGACTCTTCCATAACGCACTTGATCTCCATCATCTCCACGGCGAATCCGCTCAGGCCTTCGCTCGGTGAATCCGACGACGCCATTCTCAAAGTGATTGAATCGAATCTTGGAACGATACACTCTCCTCGCGCCGGTACCATTAACCCACACTGCGATAGCAACGCCACGGAAGTCAAACTACGAAGAATTGTACTTTTTCCCGCCATATTTGGACCCGTTAATGTTATCATTCCATCTATGTCTACCGTGTTTGAGATAACGTTCAGATCGGCGGTGCTGTCCATCCAGAAAGGCTCCAAGTCTTCCACTCGAAACGGAGTTTTGCAATCTTCTGGATCGAGAAGGCGTGGAATCGTCCATCCTTTAGATTGCGTTTTGGACACGTGCGCGTTTATTGCGAGAGAAATTGTTGACAAAGTTGAGCAAGCAATTAATGCACCAACGAATGGTTGAAGCGAAGTAGATAGCATTCGAAGTTGTCCAGCAACAGCCGCTTGCGCTTCCCGACAGCTTTGTCGGTATCTCTCTAGCTTATCTTCTACGTTTTGAGTCGTCCATCGATCGCTCAACTCGCGTCCAAAGCGGTCGCGAGGATGAATCAGAGATGTAGTAGGAGAAGATGAAGGAGATTCAAAATCTGAAACGGCAGTTTTAGAAACACCGCGCAACCACAACGAATTATTCCGCTGGCAATGTTCAATTTCGCAGCGCTTTGCGCGCGCTTTGCGCGTCACGTCCGATTTTTCGAGGACAGGGAGTAAATCATCGACAATCGCATCGTGTAACGACGTTGCCGCTGCATCCACTTTATCGATAGCCTCGGCAACTGTGTCTCTTCGGACTCTGCCTCTCCAGCGTTCATTCTCAAAAGCAAATCGTCGCGGGAAAAAGCGTAAAAATGACGAAGAAGGAGGGTCGCAACGGACAATGCGGTCGTCTACTTCATCGTCATCTTCGCCCAAAGTGGAATCATTCTCGTCATCATCATCTGTCGCATCGTCATCACCATCATCATTACTGACATCATCGCGCAGTGTTATCGTACCACTCAACGTTGCGCTTTTCGATGAATATCCTAAGTGATACTCATCAAATACATCCGACGAAATGATACTTTCAATAATTTGCTTTACGTTTCTGCATGTTTCTGCTAATTTCTTTTCATCTTCATACGCTCGCGTTCCAAGTTTACGGCTGGTCGCTTTCTCCAACAAACTCCGAGCCGCGATTCGTAAATCCGCATCGTCGTGCTCGAGAAATCGCTCGCATGCATCTGCCATGGCAAACAAGTCTGCGAAGAAAACATGACTAGCTTCCCGCGAATTCAGAAGCGTTGCAATTTTTGTAACGGGCAACGTTTCCAAGTTCGGCATGGATGCGTTCGTGTTTTTGAATTTTTCGCATGCCAACTGAATTGACCTGGCAACGTCGTGCGGCGGAGGCGATAATAACAGCTCTTGCAAATACGAGCGACAGCTCGCCGGAACATCCTTATCATTCACGATTGCGGCTAACAAAGGAGGAACGCCTCGACTAGGGAGCACGCCGAGTTGTTGCGCAGTATTCAGAGACAAAGGTCGCACGGAACCTCTCTCGGCTTCTGCCAAACGCGGGTCGTTCGAGATGTTGACGACTCGAAAGTCTTCGTTTGGTTTTAATCCGTGTTCGCGACGCGTTAAATCTAAAAATCCTTGAACGACGTCTCCGTCGTATCTGAGACGGCGTTGGCCGCGGCGCCGCCGACGGCGGTCATCTTCACTATTTATCATCTTCCCTTCGTCGTTGTAAAAGTCGTTTTCATCTGCGATCTCGGTAACATCGTAGTGGTCTTCTGAAACCACGGATTCTATGGCACCAACCTCCCATCGCAAACGTCGCGATTGACCCGAATTGCCTCTGGAGTTACTCTTACTCGCGTGATTCGCGCCAAACGATCTGTGTTTATACAACTTATTCCCCGCGCACCCAGAAGCGCGTAAGATTGCCGCACACCCCTCAGCCGTTAAACCGTAATCAACTCGGCACACTCGCTCATCGACGAGAACGCGAACGAGAGTGTACCCTAACGACGAAGAAGCCACCGCGCAGAGGGGCAACGCTTGCTCGTCCGCGAAATTAACATCCTCGCCTCGATCTCCCGCACCACAAACGTACATCGGAGAAGCGGGCGTGACAATTGCGCTCACGAATCTATCCTTCGGCGGCGCTTTCAATGTTCCATACTTCACCATCTGCGGAACTTCTTCGCACACCACCACGGAGTGCCCGTGCGACGTCAACCGATCTAAAGTTTCTTGAACTTTATTCTTCGGACACCCCGCACGAGGAACGCCGGTGTTCCCCATGGGATTCAACCCGGCGTGCGCGACTAAACAGACCGCGTTCCACCCGAAACACTCGTAAAAATCGCCAACTCTAATCAATAAAATTTTCTGCGGATGTTTCTCCTGCGTCTGTCTCGCAAAGTCGTACACCGTCAGCGCACCCCCCGCGCCGCCCGTCTTCGTCTTCGTTTTCTTCTTCCCCAAAATGCCGTCGTAGAGTCGGCTCGAACATCCTCGCAACGTCATATCGACGCCTAACGGATCCGTCGCATCTATCCTGCGAAGCATATTCTTTACCGTCGGACGGTTCGCGCTATCTTTGAGCATATTTTTATAGTGCCTGGCTTCCGCTTCTGCGCTGCTGCAATTGTCTTCTTCGCTTTCATCAACGTCCGAAGTTTGCAACTCCTCCTCCGCATCTTCCTCTCCTATTTCTCGCGCAATCGCCGCGCTCGAAAAAGAATACTCGCCCGAAGAAAGAACTCCTTTTTGCCCCCCATCGCCGCGCGCCGCGAACGGTCGTAACTCGCTTCCTCTTCTTCTTCTTCTTCCTCTTCGTCCTCCTCGCGTAAAAAAAACATCTTCTCCTCCTCCCCGTTGCCCCGAAAATCTCTCCTCCCTCTCGCCGCTCTTCTTCTCGGAGAAAAGACGAAGAAATCCTCTTCCTTCCAGAGCGGCAGTTGTTGTTGTTGTTGTTGTTGTTGTTGTTGTTGTTGTTGCTCTCATCATCATCGCGATTTGAGACGACGATACCCTCGCGCGCATTCAGTTATTCGTTGTTGTTGTTGTTGTTGTTGTTGTTGTTTTTTCTAGCTAGGAGAAAGTTTTTGAATTTTTTTATTTGGCGGGAAAAAAAAACGACAGACAGACAGTCTTTTCTCTCTCATTTTTTTTAAGCGAACAAACAACCACATATCACAGAACAAAAATAGGTGTAATGTTAGGGGCAGAAAACAACATGATCACGACCGTCGTCGTCGGCCTTCGAGAAGAACAAGACGAAGAAGAGACGAATGCGACTCATTCTTACGCGGAGCTGGAATACTCCTTACACTTGTGCCCGAAAAAGCACAAATCGGAAGCGCAAGCGATGTTCAATTTTACCGAAGACGATGACGAGAAGGTGGCGAAATTGATCGTCGTCCCGACGTGCCAAAAAACCGCGGTGGATATCATCAAAACCGGGGAAAGAGTGGACGAGGAGAAGGATTTATGCCTGGAACGGTTTTTGAAGTTCGCGGAAATTGCGACGAATGTGTTGAGAGAGAAGAACTTTTGGTGCGACTACATCGACCCGTGTTCTGGGTTATCGATGATACATCGAGACTCGCAGAGGGTGTACGGGGAGGTGGACGCGTTGGTGACGCTGTTGAACTACGAGTGCACAAACGTTGGGTGTTGTAAGATCGTGATGCATCCGAAATGGGGGAGTAGCGTGTACCCGGCGAGTTTGTTTGCGATTGCGCCAGAAGATGAAGTTCGAGACGCGTTGCGGATAGCCGCGGAGAAGATGGGAAAGAAACGTTCATAATATTTTATACACTACTAGGATATGAATGAGATGGTCATTAAACATACGCTATAATTAAACATACACGCACTAGTTACAACTCGCCGGCGAGCGGGACGGTTAAATCAACGTCGTCGTTTGCCAGCGCGAGCATGAGTTTCACGACGGCGCACTCGGGCGACATCATCGGACCACCTTTTACGCCCATTTCTAAAGCGAACGATCCCGCCATGTACAACTCTGGATGCAAAGTGCCTCTCTCGCACTGCGAAGAGAGATACACTGCGAGTCCTTTCTTTCGTTGAACTCGTAACCAAGGAATCCAAAATTCGTCGTTGGGCATATTACCGACGCCAAACGCCTCCAAGACGACACCTCGAACGCCTCTTTCGTACAAATCCCCGTACGCTTTATTCGGGTCGCATCCAGGAATGATTGAGATTCGAATGACGTTTGGGTTTATTTTAAATCTCGGCGCGTATTCTTTATCTTTCACGTTTAGCAGTAACTGCGGATTGAAATCGATGCCGACGCCGAGATGCGCCAAATCCGGGAAACTCGGCGAACTAAACGCGGAATAAATAGTCGCGGATACCTTCCTAACCCGGTTCCCTCTCATCAATTTCCCTCCAAAACAAACCGCAACTTCGTTCACCGAAATGAACGGAGGCACAAAACCGGCCGTCGCGCACGAGACTGAGTCGATGAGGTTTTGTCGAGCGTCTGACCTGGGCATGGCAAGTGGGAGTTGGCTTCCCGTCACGATGATTGGTTTCCCGAAATTCGCCAACATCAACGACAAAGCCGAAGTCGTGTACGCGAGCGTATCTGTTCCGTGAACCAAAACGAAAGCATCGTATTCCTCTCGAGCTTCGTGTAACGCCTTCGCTATGAACACCCAGTCGCTCGGAACAATCTGGCACGAGTCTTTATTGAACAAAACACGAACTCGTAACTTTGCAAACGCCGAGAGCTCCGGCACCGCACTCAAAATATCCGTCAATAAAGACCGCGGACCTAATTTGTTATCGTAATTACCTCCGGTTCCTTTTTTCACGCGTCTCTGATACGCGCCGACCTGTTCTTCTCCCGATATCACCGCTCCCCCTTGCGACGACATCATCGGTGACGGTAGCCCCGAGGTGTTATTACTCGTACCTCCTTTCGGCGACGAAAGTGCGCCGTGTCCAACGATACCTTCCATCACCCCTACCGTTGCCGTTTCCTCTTCAAAACTATCGTTTCTCATCCCCAAAGTTCCACCGGTGTGTAGAATCAGCACTCTCGGTTTCGAAGTCACAATCTGTATCCTATTCGTCTTCGCATCATCTGTTGGAGTCACAGTCGCGGCTTTAACTGCTGCTCCTGCCGGTGCTGGTGCGCCCAACTCTTCGAAAAACACCGGCGTTATGCTCCGATGACTCGCGAGTGCGAATAAATCGAGATGCGAATCCGACGCAATCTGATTCCTCCCCGTCGTCGTCGTTCTTTTCAACTGTTTTTTTCTCTCCTCTTTGTTGTTGTTGTTGTTGTTGTTGTCTTCTTCTTCTCCGTCGTCGTTGTTTACGTCGTCGTCATCTTGCGAAATTCGTTTCATTTTAAAAGCAGCAGCACGCAGACACACACACACACACACAGGGAGAGAGAGAGAGAGAGAGAGAGAGTGTGTGTGAGAGAGAGATGAATAAATGGTACAACACTACTTCTTAAATGCGCGTTTTTTATGAGGACAATGCCGCAGAATACGCGAAGTTTAGAGAGATGACGACGACGAGAACGCTTTACGCGCACGCTCACGCTACACGCGTCGAGAAAAACAACACCAACACCTTCAACAACAGACGATTTGAACGAAGATATTTTCGAACGCGAGACCGAATGAGAACGGAGACGATTCGTCGGAGTTTCGTCTCCCTACGGGTTGATGACGATGATGATGGAAGGAGGAGGAGGAACGCGAGGACTGCGGCGTCATCTTCTTCTTCGAACGCTCCATTCGACGCGAACGATTCAGAGGACGACTTGTACGAGATTCTCAACCTTTCTCAACCGTACGAATCATTGACCAAGAGAGATATCAAAACCGCCTTTCGAAAGAGAGCGTTGGAAACGCACCCGGATAGGAACAAGAAACCAAACGCTTCGGAGGAGTTTAACAAGTGCAAGCGAGCGTACAACACGCTCTCGGACGATCGTTTGAGAAAGGAGTACGATAGGAAAAGACTTTTTTGGAAGAAGAATGGCGGCGGCAATGGGAGTAGTAGTAGACCGTGGACGACGACGACGAGCGCTTCTTCTTCGTCGTCGTCTTCGTCGTACGCGCGACCACCCAAACAACAACAACGGCAGAAAGCGGAGGAAGAAGAAACGTTTTACGGCTTTTCAGATTTCTTCCGCGACGTGGAGAAAGAGTTCGAAGAGCGCGAAAGACGCAAAGGAAGAGACCCGTCCAAGCCGAAGAGCATATGGGAAGAGTTGGAGACGCTCGGCGAGGAGTTCGTGGAGTTTTTAGAGGAGAACGAGAGGAAAGATTTCCAAAAATACGACGACGCCAGAGAAGAAGAGGCGAAGAAAACGAGGAACGACGACAGTACGAACGGCGGCGGGAATTCGAGCGCGAGTCGCGAAAGCAGCAGTTACAGTAAAAGTAGTAGTAGTGCAAGTAGTAAAGCGACGATACCGCCGAAGAGTGATGATAAAGCGAACAAGAAAGTGGCCACGAAAGATGAATCCGTCGAGGACATGTTGCGAGCGCTCAAGAAGCAAATGGGGAAGTCTTGACACATAAACGACGACGTTTTAAAATAGTATACTAGTATATACTCGTACTCGTACTACTCGCGTTACCTAGACCTACCAGCACCTACCAGCTTCCTACTGTAGTACATTATATTATATTATATTATATTATATTATATTATACTTTAAGAAGGAAAACCTCAACTCAAATAACATCAAAGTAATCCGCGCATAAACACGAACACACACACACACACACACACACACACATCATCATCATCATGTCTTCTTCAGTGGTAGACTTTCACTCCTTGTCGCGCGAGGAACTTTGCCGTCTTTTTTCTCAGTGTTGCTCCTCGACCGAGTTCGCGTCTCGACTCGCCGACTGCTGTTGTGCGTCGTCGAATTCGTCGTCGTCGAATTCTCACGTCAAAGCGAAACAGATGATGCAAAAATCTATGCCGGCGTTGGTGCACGCGGCGCGAGAAATATGGTACGACTTGAACCCTTCGAGAGATTGGGAAGAAGCGTTTCGAGGGCATCCGAGAATCGGGGACGATCCGGTGAAGTTGAAGGAGAAGTTTCCATCCTCGAGTGGGGATTGGGCCATGGGAGAACAATCGAACGCGATGGCGACGGCGACGGAAGAGACGTTGCGAGAGTTGGGGGAGATGAATGTGAAATACGAACAAAAATTTGGACGGATTTTTATCATATGCGCGACGGGAGTGTCGGCGGAGTTTGTGTTGGCGAACGTGAAGGATAGGATGGAGAACAGTCCGTGGGCGGAGATGATGGTCGCGGCGAGAGAGCAGATGAAGATCACGGAGCTGAGGTTGAAGAAGCTAAACTTGAGCTTCGGCGACGGGAACGGAAAAGCGTCGTCTTCGATGAAGAAGAGGGTGAAGGTATTGAACGAACAAACGATAATTAGCAGTAGCGCTGCGAATAGCGAGAAGAAAAAATCGCCAATCACGACGCACGTGTTGGATACGGCGTTGGGGAAACCGGCGGAAGGTATTAAAGTTACTCTGAATAACCGGAGTTCGGCGGCGTCTTGGATTTCGAAGGAAGGGTACACCGACGCGGACGGGAGGGTGACAGATTTAATGGGAGGGGATGATACGTTGTTTGCTGGAGATTACGAGCTTGTTTTTCACGTGCAAGAGTACGTGCGAATGACGACTGGGCAGAAGAGTTTCTATCCGGAGTGTCCTATACGATTTACGGTGTTTTCGGGAAGAACGAAAGAGCATTATCACGTTCCTTTACTTTTGAATCCGTTTGGGTACGGAACCTACCGCGGCTCTTAAGATCTACCTGAATGAATGCTGTTGTAAAATATGATGATTTGCTCCTATTTACGATACTCTAATACCTCTCGCATCCTTTTCTAAGAGTTCTTTCAGGCGAACGGCGACTTTATTTCGACCGTTTTCACCTTCGTCTCGACCAATATCAACGTCGTCCCACTTCTCGATCGGTACGCATTGAACGACGCTACCTATCATCATGCACTCTTTCGCGCGTCTCTCTAAAACTAATTCTCGGAAGCTACAATCTCTTCGTTCGCATTCGACGACGCCGACGTCCGCCAACAACCCTTTCTCGATGAATTCAAAACATCTTCTCATCGTTACGCCGTCGAGAACGTCGTCAACTTTCGGCGCTATAAAGATTCCCCGGTCATCGACAAACGCCACGTTCGCGCTCGGTCCTTCTAAAACTTTCCCATCGTTTGCTACCCATATTCCAACATCGCAGCCGTGCATCTCTGCGTCCGTGGTTATCATACAATTTTGTAAATAATTCGTCGATTTAATAGTCGAAAATGGTTTATTCTTCACCGCAATCGGTGTCGTTCGAGCGCGCAACGCTTTCGTCGTTTTTGTTTTCGTCCGCTCGATAACCACGCAATAAAAATTGCTCCCTTCAGCGCACTCCTTCGCGGATAGGGAAAATCCCCCGACGCCGGCTGTTAAATAAAACCGAGCTTGCATCATTGAAGAACAACAATCAGAGGAGGAAATACTCCTCCCGCGTTGTCTTCTCTCTTTCTCCTCAAACGCCGCCGACACGGTCTCTTTCACTATTCGCGCCAGCGAATCCAAACTCTCCAATCCTTTCGGGAAGGTTAGAAACGCCATCTCCGCGCTCGTTTGCAATCGGTCCAAATGGTAATCCAAATCTTGAAACGTTCTCGTCTCCGTGTCGATAGAAACCGTGTCGAACACCGCGTGCCCGCGATGAAACCCGTGGTCGTCCACTTTCATCACAAACGACTCGGAATCTGTCGTGATGGCCCGAACGTGCGACGAGTACATGGCGAGTTGTAAACAATTTTCATCGTCATCATCCGGAGTGCTTTTCTCCCGGTGTAACTGTAAGAAACGCTCGCCGGAAAGGACAGGGATTTCGTCAAAGACTTCTTCTTTATCTTCTTCGACTTTTGCTCGTCGTCTGAATCGTAATCGCTTTATTATTATTCGTTCGCTTCTTTTGCTCCTCGAGTTTGTGAAAACAGTTGTTGTTGTTCTCGTCCTCGTCATCATCATCATCTTCTCCGCAACAAACATCTCTTCCGAAGCAGAGAAAGAAAAGAATTCCCCTAGTAGACGGAGTAGACCCCTTTAATTACGCAGAAGTCTCTGATACTACTACTACTACTACTACTACTGCAACTGTGCACTACTATTGCTCTCCGCGACAACTTCTGAAGAAGCAGAGAAAATATAAGGATTTCCCCTAACAGACGTTTTAGAGTAGACCCCTAGCTGTTTTTTGCACTTTTTTCTCAGAATTAATTAAGCAAAGAAAACAAGCCACACTTTGCTCGAAGAAGAAGTCTCTGATACTACCGATACTACTGCTACTGTAGTTATTGCTTAAACACCACTCGAAGAAGCATTCATCAAAGATGTTCGAAACGCAAGTGGCGGATTTGCTGCAGCGCGCCGCCGGAGAGTACATACGAGGCATAGATAAAACGGCTTTGAAAATCAGCGTACTTTCCGGCGACGTGATTTTACGTCGGTTACAACTGAAACCGGAAGCGTTCGAGCGGTTGAACTTACCGATTGATCTCACGAGAGGCGTCGTCGGGAGTTTGAGGGTAAAAATCCCGTGGGCAAAGTTAGGAAAGGAACCCGTGGTGGTGACGATATCGGAGGTGTTCGCGTCGGCGAGACGGTTGAGCGCGGAGGAAGTCGCGAAGCGGGCGAAGGAGAGGAGAGAAGAGCATAAAAAGGAGGACGAAGCGGCGGTTGAGAAAGAAGGAGAAGAAGATGAAGATGGGAAGAAGAGGAACGATGAGAAAGTTGAGAGACTAGATAACGCTGAGAGATTATGGCTCGTGAAACGTTTGTTCGATCCAACGCACCGCGAGGAGGAGGGAGGCGGCGGCGAATTTAGGGAAGGGGAGCACGGCGGAGGAGACGACGGAGGATTCGTGCAAAAGTATGCGAAAATTATACTCGCAAACTTACAAATTTCGATAGAGAATATACACATTCGGTACGAAGATGAAGTGACAACTCCAAACCACGCGTTCGCCGCCGGGTTGACGATTCGTAACGTCAGCGCGCACACGGTTGATAAAAATGGGAATCCGGATTTCGTAAAATCGGCGTCGTTTGCAGAATTTCGGAAAAAGTTAACGTTGGATGGATTCTCGATTTACTTTGATAGCGAAGAGGAAGAGAAGAACACTAAAAATACGACTACGAGCAATGATAATAATAGGAAGCAGCGCGTGCCAAATGTGTTTTTTACGGAAAATCCAGATCCGAATGCAAAGGATATGCAGCAATGGTTAAATGTGTTCATGCCGGCTTTCCGAGACGACGAAGACGACGAAAAGGAGAAGGACGTTCTTAGATATAATCGAATTTTGCAACCGATTTCTGGCTCGTTCATCTATACGAAACGCGCAGACGAGAGATTTGACGATGGCGAAACACCTCGTCAACTCATGGAGTGTTACGTTGATACTGCTGGCGTACGTCTTAAACGTGCACAATATCACAATATAGCTCGAGTTTTGGAAGCGTTCAAAGTCCATCAGTTGAGAAGTGAAACGGAGCATTTGCGGCCGAATCTCTTTGAAGGGGAGTCACCACGGAAACATCCTCAACTGTGGTGGAAGTATGCTATTTTAGCCGCGCAAATGAAAATTCGAAAGCGGCGGCAGCGCGCTTTCGCTAGCGCCCTAAAATGGGAAGATATCGTCGACTTGTCTCGAAAGAGAAGACGGTTTTTGACGATTTATAATCAACCGGGCGGCGCAGACAATGACGATCTTCTCGATGAAGTATACGAAATAGACTCAAAAATATCTTATCACGCAGCGATGACCTTCCGATGCATCGCACATCTCGAGAGAGAGCGCATGAATGATACCAATTCAAATTCTATCGCTCTCGCAGCCGTCCATGACGCGAAGAGATACTACGCGAAGGAAGTTCTTCCTCATAAAAAGAAGGGAAAGATTTCAGCGTGGTTTGGTAGTTACTTTAGTAGTGGTAGTGGTACTAGTGGTGATAGCAGTAGAAGTAGCGCTCTCAAGGACGATGAAGAAAAGGAAGAGAGAAACGAACAAGTGGGCTCATTGTTTAGCGACGATGATTTCACAAAACTCGAAGAAGTGTTTGACGTGAAGACGATCGAGTCTCAACAAAAATCTGCTGAAAGTTCCTGGAAAGGAAAAGATCTATCAGTTTCTCTTAACGTATCGAAAATGTTCATCGCGATAACGGAAAATGACAATCGCGATATTGTCAGTTCAGTCGCGCTAGATCTCAGAGCTTCTAGGGGTGTTTACAAGAATGGAAATGCGACGAGTTTTCTTAATATTTTAGGTTGGGTGGTTGATGCGAATGGAACAAAAATATTACAATCCGGCATTGACAGGAAAGCCGAAGGCACTATTGCATCCTCCACAGTTTCTTCAAATGGAGCACTTTCCGTGTCTTACGAAGAGTATCCGCCATTCGATGTGGAATTTTACGATTCGAAAGCTGTCGTGATCGCCGCGCCGACATTCTTAGTCGTTGAAAAGCGCTTCATCGACTCAATCACTGGATTCTTTGAAAAACCAGCGTCTGACGAACTTACCTCAGAAGTCCTCGGAGATTTTGCGGAAGAAATTGCGAATGCAACTAGTAATGTCGCCAAGCGTACTGCTTCTGGTTTGTCTAGTGTATTGAATCGAATGAAGTTTGAAATTTCTATCGATGCTCCTAAAATTGCGCTTGTACCGTCGTCGGCTGAGGGAAATACGACGATTAGTTGTGATAAAAAAATTGTCTTGGATTTAGGTAAATTTATAGTTTCCAACGATCCAGAATGCGATCAAGGTAGCGCAAACAGTGGGGTTCGCGGTGATCCAAAGTATAACGCGTTCACGGTGAAGGCAGAGAATCTCGCGGCTTACATCGCCTCTGGTACATTCGACGTCCAAGAGAGACATGAAATTTTACTGCAGGGCGCAAAAGAGAATCGTTCGCGAAATGATTTCGAAGCTTATTTCATCCTCAAACCCCTAAAAATCGGTCTCGATTTACAGATTGCCGGGAGTGGATTCGAAGTATTCGATGAATTGAACAGTAATACAGCGTCGTCTGATGAACAAAATCCGGGAATGATTGCGAAAGCAGACATCCCAGATCTAGCGTTCACACTCTCACCATGTCGGCTAGCGATGATATATAACATAGTGAACTCTTTTAAAAAGAGTCAACAATATGATGAAAAGGATAGAACGCATGATACAGAACGTGTTGCAATTAACTCTCGCACAGATGATGGTACTTCGACAGAGATAGCGACAAGTTCGAAAAGAAGCGAAGGAAGCAAAATAAGTAGAATAATTTCGTCGCGTGTATCTGTTGATGTTTCGCGAGCCTCGGTTGCTTTATGGGGACAAAAAATGGGGTGCAAAGACAACAATACCGTTGTGGATGGCGTATTGTTTGGTGGAGTCGAAAGGTTATCCGAATTTGAGTGCGCAAGATCGGAGCATGCGATTGTTGAAATTGTAGCCACGAGTGCAAAAACAATAAAAACGTCGACAAATATGGACGAAAGTTACGTCATCGAAGCGGGCAAATTAGAAATTTACGACGTGCTTTCGGGAGGATATTTCATTCAGCTCTCAAATTTACCGGCAAAGGGCGAAAGCAAGGGTGTTAAAATGCGATACGATAGCTGGACAAGTACAGATTCACCGACCTTTACGAATTGCTACGGCCAGCTCGAAGTTACTTCAGATATTTGTTTTCTGGGCGTTCGCCGACCAACGATAGCATCCGTTTCTCGATTTTACGATGAGCTATCGCTTGTAATGTCCTCTAATAAGACTTCCCCGTCAGAATCTGAAGTAGAAAATACCAATACGAGCGATTGCGATAACGATGATGATGATGAAAAGGAAGAGGAGGATGTTCCCATAAAATTTCGTCTGGCAGTTAGATTCAAAGAATTATCATTGAGAACATTTGTTGAACCCGAAGATATCGCAAAAAACGGCAATAATCCAGCAGTAGCTTCGATTGGAATCCATGACGCAGATATCGCAATATTAACACAAACAGGGTTGAATCCTATGAAAGTGTTTGGTACCCTTGGTAGCTTGAGCGTAATGAATGAAACGTTACCCGAGTCGCATCCGCACAGATACTTTGTCTCGGTTAAAAAAGAAGAAAATCTAGAGCTTGATCGTGCTGGACAAGAGAAGTCATACTTCGAATATCGCACCTTCAATCGTTCGCACAGGAATTTTCCAGGTCACGAGCAACATCTGCTTCTCAACTTGAAGAAGTCAAAAGTTACTTTTCTGATGCATTTCTTTTCGCAGCTATTAAGGAGCGTTGGTGGATTACTTGCCGATGCAATTCCAATCGATAAGCTTCCTGAAAATGAGAGAAACGCAGAGATCGTGCGGCGAGGGGTAACGCGACCTTCTACGTTTAAGTACGATGTAGCGCTATCCCAAGCCAAGATTGTTGTTCCAAAATCTACTTCATCTCAGGAAGCACTAAGTCTTGATGCAAAACATGTTTCTGTATGCAACAGTTTGCAATGGAAATACGGCGATAGTCATCTAACTCGAGGTGCTGTGTTGATGGATACAATGTCAATTCAGTTAAAAGACTTTGAGTTGTTTATGGTGAACGGGAAAGGTGAGCGCGGCTCCTACCCGGCGTTATTTTGCGCAAAAGGCGAAAGCAATGATCCTGCTCAAGTTTTCAGTCTCGATTTGATATCTCCATCTTGGGATCCCACGGAAAAAATGTGCGCAAAAGAAATGCGTCTCTGCGCGGATGGCGCGATCACCGTAGAACTTGATGACGTCGAATACAATATATTACTTGCCGTTTTGACTGGAAATTTCTCCGAGACGGGTTTCGTCCAGGAACCACTTTTTGAGTACGCGGAAATTGAAGTTCCGAAAGAGAACGGTACAGCAGAAGGCGAAATTGATACTGCGCCTTCTCTCAGTAGCGTGATTACGGTGAATCTACCGGAGGTGTGCTTGTCCATGTTCAATTCACCACGGCTCAACGCGAGAGCATCGCCGTTGGCGAGGCTAATACTCAGTCGCCTCTGGGTTTCCTACGAAACTTTACGAAATGACGCAGACGCGTACAGTGTTCACTTGACTTTGCCTGTTCTGAGTGTCCGAGATGTACGGGACGGAACTGAACCAGCTGTCGCAGAAGTAATCGACCACACTGATAGGTCGTTGACGCTTTTAACGCTGGATTTACTATCTAGAGCCGATAAATTTGATCTTGGAGTAAATCTACAGTCTTGCCGTCTAAAAGTTGATCCTCAATTTCTGAGAGAGGTTTTGTACTTTTTTAATCTTAGAGATGACGAGTTGAGACGACAAATACTCGAGCGGCGTTTGAAGAACGATATCAGTTTCTCGAACAAGGATTTAATATCCCTGGCTCCAAGAAAAGAAGGTGAAGTTGACGATGCTGAGATTATAACCCTCTCTCCAGCAAAACGAATTTTGTGTGACGGATTACACACACCTCTGTGGTGTACCTTGGATGGGAACGGGAGAAAAATAGTTTTACCGCATTCTGTGACGAAGCATTCGTCATCACTAATTTGTGTAGGTAATTTTCGAACGCTTACGATTAGGAATGCTGTTATTGAAGGCGACGTGGAAAGATTTATCAGTCTTGGTACGCGTTCGAATATAATCTATGATAATGTAACCTTTGCGAAACGCAAGGACAACGAACCCATAGACTTTATGAAAGTACCAACAAAGAAGGAGTTGAAAACAACAAGTGCTACAGAGTGTGTTACAACGTGTTCCATCCTAGCAAGAAACGTTGAGCTCTTGGTTCTCGACTCTGATACCACGATGAACCGCGGGAAAACAGCGAAAAATACCAATGCCGGTAGAAATGCATTGTCCGTACAACTGTACGCATCGGTTGACTATAAGTCAATGCCAAGTGAGATTGCGAGATCAAGCACCAGATCAGAATTGAACGCCTTTGTGAACGGCGTCACCGTAAATCTCTGCCGCAGCACCAATGATCCCACTAAAACAAAGTTTTTGCCTAAAACGAGCTTCTTGGAACCAACCGATTTCGATGTAAAATTTATAAAGGATGCGCACGGGTATCAAGTGCGGCTGGTATCTTCTGATGTGCGTTCAAGTTTTGATTCTATGAGTCTTCGTGTGGCGAGAAATTGTATATCGCAACTTAGTGACGTCGTCAAAAAGAAAGTGGCATTATCTACTTTGGTCGCAGCGTGCAATTCCTATCTGCCAATAAGCGCCTCTCGGCATACAAACTTAAAATTCTGGCGCCCAGTGCCACCGAAAGGACTTTCTTTTCTCGGTGACGTGTGCTTTTCCATAGATGCAGATGCACCCGCAACTCCAGTACACTCAATCAGTGACACAGCTGATGTCACCTCTTTACCACTTGGATTCAATTTAGCGTGGCGTTCGCCCTCGAACGATTGTTTTATATGGTCTCCAATACCTCCCAGTGAAGAATACGTAAGTCTTGGATGCATCGCAACAGAAACTGAGAGCATGCCTGACGTTGTGACGATTGGGTGCAAAGTTATCAGACGAGAAGTACTGAAAGAGTGCGAGATATTAGATTGCGCGTATGACGGTGGTGATGATCAACTTAAATTCTGGAGATTAGAGAACAGCTGCGGGACTTTTATCCTTTCGGAAAAGAAAGAGTATGCGAGATCGAGATTTGCTGCACAACTTCGCACTCCCTTAATTCCTGAGGAATTCATCGAAGAGAATTACGAAAATGTCTCGCACGAAGCTGTAATCGTGAGCGATTCAAGTGATGGTGATATACCCATCAAATCTAGCGACGAAACTTCGATCCAAGTTTCTTTGCCGAGAATCGCGCTCACCTTGTGCGAACCGGGTAAGCGCGACCCTTTTATTGCTCTTGGCATAAATGACGTTGCGGTCGTAGTTCGTGGAGTTGAAGGCAGCAATGAGAATGGTATGGCAAGAGACGGTTCTGCCAGTACAAAGATAGATGTAGCGTTCTTCAATCCTCGCGTTGCATCTTGGGAACCCATAATTGAAGCATTCGATGTGTGTGCTCGTTTCAATCGCGCGCTGATGATGACGGACAATACTTGTTTAGAGGACAGCTTAAAGATTTCGATTGCGAATGTGATCGGTGTAAATTTCTCGAGCTCACTCGGTGATGCGATTGTTAAATATCAGCGAGAAGATCATAAACTTTTGTCTTCCGAAATAAGTCCGTCTTCTGAGGCAGTGCCACCATTGTCATCACGGTGGCAGCAGACTCTTCGGAACATATCGAATTCAGACGATGATCGTAATTTCTCCGATTCAATCGCTCCAATACTGAAGAATGAGCTTCGAAGATCGATATATGTTCGATATCAACGCTCCACCAAAGACGATGTAGTTGAAGTAATGCCACAGAAATGTATCGCATTGGACTCATTAACGGCTTTCGGCAATAAAATTTTACCTATTCTAGATAAAAGTCTCGAGCCACCGGATTCAAGGTTCGGAAGTGAAACCACTGATGGATACTTAAATCCGAATATCTCGTCATCTTCACAAATGCGAATGAAAACGCTTCAATTACAGTCAACATTCGTTCTAACGTTTGCAAAGTGTCGCATTAGAATTGGAGCAAATAATCGCAATTTGGTGGACGTAGGAGAATCTGAATTGTATGCTCGAATAAATTTTGCTGAGAATTTAATGAGAACACGCGCTTCTACGTTGATCAAAGCCTCCTCCTCATCGTCGTCGAAGGAAGATTCGCATGTCGAATGCATCTGGTCGGATAAGTTCATCGCGAGAGTTCCGTCGGATGCGATCGATACTTGCTCTGTGCGCATTTCAATAATAGATGCTCGCGGGAACGGTGGCCACGGTAAGATAATTTCATTTTTGAGCGATGTGACTCTGTCCGATTTAATTAATATGGACGACGAGCCATCTCGGTCGAGTACCATAAAGTTACCGAATGATGTTGAAATTCAAGTTGCTTTCGAAGGATACGGTGCAGATAGAACTTCCGGAGGGGAAAGTAATGCGCAAAAATCACTACTATCTTCAAGGACTAGGCAAACTCACATCGGCGATTCAAAAGGTGGCTCGGCAACAAATGCTCTCTCGAGGAAAATTTCTGTGGAATCATCATCTTCTGTGCCATCGTATTATTTGAGTTTGCATCCTAAGGGACCTTGGACGCGACTCATATGTGAAGAGCTGACGCTTTCAGAATCGTCAGATGCGATTGATTTGAGCGAGTTCCTTGATTACAATGATGCAGTAAAATCGAAGGAAAAAAATGTTCTTAAAGCTGTTGTAGCGCGTACAATTGATCCGATAACGCAGAGGATTGAACGAACTATACGGGAACTTTCCCGATTCCGGAACGAAACGGATCGGTCGATTGAAATTTTTGTCGTTCCGGCGAGGATGACACCGGAAAAAACTGAATCTTTGGAAATGAAGGCAAACAATGAGAATGGAACAAGTTTGGGATACGAGTCTCTGAAAAGCAGAAGTAGCGATCAAACGCAGTCTGAGAGAGTACGACGTGTCGTTGAAGAAGCTTTCGAAAACGAGCGCTTTCTTCCTTTCCGAGGATGGCGTTCTACGCATCTTTTACTCACGGAGCGCAAAGCGTGGTGCACCCGCACTGGTTCTAATTCCATGTCTTTGAAAGAAGACTTTTTGTCCGCTATAGAATCAAATAAGCCGACTGACTGGACGTGGGAGGAAGATGAATGGGAAGTTGATACAACACATCCTCATTGCGATGAGGACGGTTTTGCGTACGCGGGAAGCTTTCCAGAATTAAAATATCCTTTTCGCGCTGGGCAGGAGACGAAAAGCGCTCTAAGCTTTGTGAGGATGCGAAGATGGACACGAACCCGTAGATATGTCGTCCCCTTTGGCGCATCTTCAGAAAGTACTGACCGCATGTCTTCGAGTAATAGAGAAAGTTTCGTAGACGTCGAGAACCATCACGTCACGTACCGGACCATCATTGAGGCAGGATGCGAAAAATCGCTTCCAAGCGCTGTTATTGGACCCGATGCATCCTCGCACGTGTATTTTCGTGTCCTAGGTACAGATAAGGAGAGTAATAGCGAATTATTTTCTTCGTGGGCTAAGCCGGTAAAATCCGGCTTTTTCGACAGAAACTTCGATGACCGGTTGAATAGTGAATCGTCTGCGATAGAAGACGCTATGATAAAACGCGCGAATAAACGTGGGGGATTGGCGCTTGCAGACGGAGTGGAAGAATCTGCAGTGCACGTTTGCGAAGACGCTGATGGTTTAAAAGGAAAGAACTGGTTCGTATCCGTTCGATGTGAACACTTTCCGCTCGAAAATGCTACATTAGCGAGCAGAAAACCTTCAGATAAAACAAGTGTCGATTTTCAACGAGCGGCGGCGCTGAATAGCGAATGGATTGTCACATTATCTGCGCCTTGGTGTGTGAAGAACGCGTTGCCGGTGTCAGCCGAAATTTCGCTCAACTCATACGAACAACTACGCGAAAATGAAATGTATTGTTTTAAAAAGAAGTATTCGAAAATTCTTGGTCCGGGTGAAATTGCAAAGACACACTACGTGGATCCAGGAGCAAAGTGCGTAGCTCGCGTAGAGTCAATTACTGGTGGATGGGAACCGAGTCAGCTCATAGATTGCGCGACACCGCTCGATAAGAAATTTGATTATTTTAATTACGGAGTTCCCGTTTCGCCGGCAAGTTGTAAAGATGCGGCAAAGAATGATAATAATGCGCCGATTTTAAATTCCGGTGGTTCCTTCACATTTGGAACTGAGTTTACAGACTCCTTAAGCGGTGGATCTTCGGCTAAAAACGGTATTAAATCTCGGGACGCCTTCGAGGTGGTGAAAGTGAGCCACTCCAGCAAGTTAGCTTCTGGAAATAAGATTGCCATGAAATCTTCAGTTAAAATTGTATGTTCAAAATGGGACGAAACTGACGTCGCTTCAACGAGGGTGCTTATTTTATGTTCTCCCATAGTTTTAATCAATCGAACCGGTGATGATATCGTATTTCGCTCATCCGCGATATCTGATGGTGGGAAGCAAAATAAGAATAGAGAAACTTCGAGTAATCCTTCGATGTCTGATGTAGCGATGTCTCTAATAGATGATACATCTGAAATGCGAATCAGCGATGAGAGCCATGTCGACGACTCGTCTGCCCGACTATCGGCGCAGACGGCTTATCTTTCGAAGACGCTACCAACGAACGGTTCAGATTTGAGCGAAGTGTACGTGCTAAAAGGAGGGACTACGGGACGTCCTGAGGACAGAATAACATTCATCGGTGCCGAAAGTGCGAGCGAGCGTCAAGAACAGGCAGCAGCTAGACTAATATCCAAGAATGAGCGTTTAGAGATAGGATGCTCTAAGAAATCTTTATCTGAACCGTTACCAATCGCGGAGCGAGATTTCATATCAGAACGAATCGTCGTTGTAGAGTGTTTAACGAAAGATGGTCAAACGAGCTATCCAATCAGTATCCGCTCAGAGGAACAGCATTATCTTGCAAACATTGGAGATGGGTTGGAGCACACGCGAGGCATGTTCACAGAATGTCTCGCTATCATTCTCGAACCTGCATTTAGCCTCATCAACGATACCGGTGAAAACATTCATCTTACCCAAGTCGATCCAAATAAAGAACATGTGTTTAATGAGAAAAAGGATGTCATTATTTTGCACTCTAAACGCGAGAATAAGCGCGGTGTTCCTTTGAGATGGACTGATACAAATTTGCCGAGAGTACTGTACGCCAAGCGAGAACGTGACGAAGAATGGGTGATGCCTTTTGTGCTTAAATCGACGCACACTGGAGATACGTTACTTCCCATACATAAAAGAGCTGAAGCGTTAGAGGATTTAGATGATTTTTTACACGTCCACGTCGCGAAAACTGAGTTGACGCACGGTTCTTCGCGAGTGCATTTTTCTTTGAGAGTAGGAAATTGTGTTTTAGAAGAGCAGATACTCGGTTCGCCGCCGAGTAAAGAAATGGCGTTGAAGAAGAAGATGCAACAAGATGCCGCCCTCGATCGCGCGGCGAGTAAAAGAGAGAAATCGGTTCCTTCTGCTCAGAACGATGTCGTTGTCTCGAGAAGAGTTACTCTTTCTATACCAGAATTTGTTTTATCGACGATTGATTCGAATGTTGAAGAAATTTTTGTCGTGACATTGAAAGGAATGGATTTAGAACACCAACAATCAATTGTTGGTGCGTCCGCCTCGTCCATCAGATTTGTATTACACTCGCTGCAAATTGATGATATGAGTCCTACGACGCAGTATCCAGTTTTGCTTCGCGTCATGCACGATGCAAAAGAACTTGTAGTACCGCCAATGTTGAATTTTGGTATGCGATCGTATCTCGAGGCGGACGGTACAACGAATGCATACGAAGAAATATTGATAAATTTCTCGAATGCTCCATTGCATATTGCCGCGTATGAACCTTCGTTATGGCGCGCGCTTGAATTTTCCGATCATTTCGTTGATGGATCGAAACAGAGCGCGGTATCTCCAGTTGCGAAAGGAAAAGAAAGCCATCAAGCGGATCCTCAGATATTCATAGAAATGATGAAAATCTCGAAAGTAAGAATCGCCATATCATTTCGCGCGTCGGAACAAAAACGCCCGAAACGTATTAGAAAAGTTTTCCCCGGTATCGTCACCGTTGTCAACTTGGATGAAGCCACGCTTGACTTACGTCCTATGAGACTCGAAAACCAATGCGCGAAAAAATCAACATTTCAGGATACTTTGACAAAGGCGTACGTCAAACAAGTCAAATTACAGATTATTCGATTGTTGACTGGCTTTGATGCGTTAGATTCAGTGGCTTTGGCACTGAATCGTGCATCGATGGGGCTGTCAAAATTGTCCGGCGGGCGCGCGTTGGAAGATCTTTTTGGTGTTTCGCAAGCAGGAGGGAAGAAGCCTACAATGCTCTCATCCGCACTTCGCGAGAAGTTTGCTATCGGTTCGAAAGACAGTCGCGATGACGACGACTCCAATAAATCAGCCGTGAAAACTGGCGCTGCGGTCGTTGGACTGATGGATGGAACTGAAACTTTAGCCAGAGGCGTTTTAAGTGGCGTCACCGGTGTCTTTATGCAACCAGTCAAAGGTGCGATGAAATCTGGCGCCAAAGGATTCGTCAAAGGCTTTGGCAAAGGTCTGGTTGGAGCGGTGGCGCAGCCAGTTTCGGGTGCTGTTGGAATGATGAGTCACATGGCTGCTGGAGCATCGGGCAGTGTTCGTGAGGCGAAAGAACTCGTTGGCTTATCTCACGGCGCTCAATTCGCGAAAAGAGTCAGACCGGCGAGAGCTCCTTCAGCTGATGGAATATTGCGACCTTTCAGTAAAGAACTATTGAGTTGTGAAAAATTATGGAGAGCCATATCGAGTTCGAAGAACATCTCGAGAAGAGCGTTTGCGAACGAGCACTTTGCGTGGCAAATTAATGTTGGAAAGAATATGGACATTACTCAAATTTTAATGCGTGACGAGAAGAGCAAAGTTTTACCGGCGAATGCGAATTTCACCCTTTTCGCTACGAATTACCGATTATTGCTCGCGATGACGAGTTCAAATTCAACGCGGTCGCCGGTTAGTACTCCGAGCTCCTATCGGATTTGTTGGGATATATCATGGTGCAACATTGAAATGGCGTATGTTAGAAGTGCTCTAGAAAATAGAAGCGTGGGAGATGCGATTTGTATCAAACTGAAGCGTCCAAGTCTTTTAGAACGAACGATAAAAAACAAGGCAAAAAAAGCGGCGCGCGAGAAGAAAATAAAGCAAAAGCGACCAGAAAAATTTCTGTTCCGTGAAGATGAATTGACCAGAATAGTTCCCTTGGGTAAACAAAGCGCGCGAGATGGTGATGATGAAAGTTTTCATCGGTGGGTGTGCGACCAGATCTTACATCACTCTCGAACGTTCGGAAAGGTGTATATCGTTTCACAGGCTTTATCTAGAGGAAAGGAAGGTTCAGATGCCGTAAAAAAACAACCCCGTTTGGATGAAATCAGTGAAGAGAGTTCCGAAGACGAAGGAGACTTGGTTTTATTTTCCGATAGCGATAGCCTGAGCGCAGAACGAATTCTTCGAGATGAAGGCGGCGAGTTCACTTCCGAGAGCGAGGATCTGGATGGCGACTTTGATGAGGACGATTTCGACGACAACGACGACGGAGAAGAAGGTAAGAAACACGGTTTAGACTGGGAATTAGAAGAGGATAGAGATTTAAAGAGATGAGTTATTCCGTCGCTTTACCGATAAAGTGCATGAGCATTAATTTTACTTTTTATTACTGCTAACCAATCGTGCGGATAGTAAAGCGAGCGAGCACACCGATGCCACTCCGAGCATGGCGATTTCTGCTCTGGTCCAATCGTTGAAGAAATAGTGCGTGAAGCTGCTCGTCTCTGATGATTTTATCGTCTCAATTTTTCTTGTTATCGTCTTTGTCGTCGTCGTCGTTGTTTTAGTCTTATTACTCTTTGTAGTAGCGCTCACTAAATCTTGTCCCAGCATCTCTTCAATGTCTCGAATGCCCGGGATGCTTCCTTCGCCCCCATCGCATTCGTCCTCGTCCTCGTTCGTCTTCTTCTTCGACGAAAGTTTCTTCCCGTTTACGGAAATTGCCAACTGTCCACACGCACCGGCAATATCCGAACCCATCTCTTGTCTCACCGTCGTCGTCATCCCGTACTCTTCCCTTAATATCGTGTTCATCGCCTGTATGTCCTCCATCTCCGGCCTTTCGTGTCCAGCGATGACGTCTGTGGGATTATACGGGATGAAATTCAACACAACCTTCTTCCCACCCAACAACTCCCCGAGCAACCTCGCGCACTCTTTAGTATCATTTATACCTTTCAAAACGCAATATTCCACCAGCATAGAATTCTTCTCACTTTTCGCTAAATAATCGTCCAAACATCGCATCAGCTCGTCCAAAGGATACGCCGTCGCCGTGGGGACAATTTTCTTCCGAATCTCCTGCGTTGGCGCGTGTAAACTCAGCGCCATCGACACCGTCGGACAATCTTCGCTAAACCTATAAATGTTTGGAATCACCCCGACAGTACTCACGCAAATCTTCGGACACGGAATGTTAAATCCCATCTGATTTTCGCTTTGTGACATGCACCGAATGGCGTCCACGACGGCGTCGTAATTGTTCAGCGGTTCACCCATCCCCATAAACACGATATTCCTCACCCTCGGCTCGATCCTTCTCGCGTGCGCGACTTGCTCCACAATCTCCCCGGTCGTTAAATTCCCGAGTTCTCCCATCGTCCCCGTCGCGCAAAACGTACACCCCATCTTACACCCAACCTGGCTCGATATGCACAACGTCGCCCCCAAACCTTTCTTCCCTTCCGCTCGCCGCCCTTTCAAATGCCGAATAATCACCGCTTCCACTCTGTGCCCGTCTTGTAACTCCACGATTAACTTCGTCGTCGACGCGTCTCCGGACGTTTCCGCGACCGCAATTCGCGTCGTGAGTAAACTAAACGTCTCTGGCGCTCGATTCCTTGCCCAAAGCGGAATCTCTTCGCACCGTCGTAAATCCAGCTCCACGACGCATTTTCTTCCTCGCTTTCGTTCGTCTTCCTCTTTCAACTCCTCGCACACGAGTCTCTGCGCTTCTTTCAGCATCACCTGGTAAAACCGCTCGGCTTTTTTCCGCTCTTTCGCTTTCATCGTCGTCATCGAAGCGTTTCGTTCGTTTGTTTTGCTCGTTGTCTTCTTCGTCTTTAAAAACGTCTTCTCGTTTTCCTTCTCGGAATACTCCTCCTCGTCTTCTTCTCCTCCTCTTCTAAAACCGCCGTCATCTTCCTCCTCCTCCTCCTCCTCCTCCTCGGAGGACGAAAACGATAAATCCTTTCCTTTCTTCCCGTGCGGGCCTCGGAGAAGAAACTCTATGACTTTCTCTCGGTCAAACACGGAAAAGAAGAGCTGCTCGTTTTCGTCGTCGTCGTCGTCGTCGTCGTCGTTTCCTTCTCTCGCGCCTCGTCGTCGCATGTTGTGTTGCGTTTCAAAAACGTAATGAGCGAGTTTTGAGGGAAACGAGCAGCCGAAGGAAAACTTTTGTCAGAAATCGACGCGCGAAAGACTTTACTCTTTTTTCGCGCGAAACGAGAGAAAATGCGCTGGTGCTCGTCAAATCCTCCTCCTCTTCCAGAAGGAGGAGGGGTGAAAACGCGAGGGCAGAAAAGACGACGAGGGGAGAGAGAGATTCTTTGTGGGATTTAATCGTGAATAACGACGATGTGAGTTTCCAACACATTCTTCCGAGGTTGAATGCGACTGATGTGAAATTCTTGTACGGGGTGAATAGTGAAACGAGAAAGATGATTAAGAGATCGTCTCGCGCGGAAGATTTGGAAAGGATGTTTTGGATTAAAGAGATGTCGTCGATATCGACTTTGGGAGTTGCGTGGGAGCATTGTCCGTGGGGCACGTATAATAACGTTGAAGAAGAAGAAGAAGAAGAAGAAGAAGAAGAAGAAGAAGAAGAAGAAGAAGAAGAAGAAGAAGAAGAAGAGGAGTTGGACGAAAGAGATTTCTGCTACTCAGTTGCTGAAACGAATAAACTCGAGTTGCTCAAGTGGATACGAGAGGAGAAAAAGTGTGAGTGGGATGAAGATACGATTAATGTGGCCGCAGAACAAGGCAATCTGGAAATGGTCAAGTATTGCGTGGCAAATGAGTGTCCTGTCGATACGTATGCGTGTGCATTTGCTGCCTCACAAGGTCACCTCGAGTGCCTCAAATACTTACGCGAAGAAGTCAAAGCGACCTGGGATTCTCGGACTGCCTCTTTTGCGGCTGCAAATGGCCATCTCCACATACTCGAATATCTTGTCGAGCGTAAGTATAATAAATATAGCGAAGTGGCTTGTGCGAATGCAGCAAGGTTCGGCTACTTAGACTGTTTGAAGTACTTGCGCGAAACCGCCAAAGCGCCTTGGAACGAGATCGCCGTACGCTGCTCGCACGAGAACAACCGCCCCGAATGTGTACAATACCTCCTCGACAATAACTGTCCTCTCCCACCTAGTTGGCGATACGAGGATGGAACTTTACACACATCATAGTCATCATAGTCATCATCACACGTCCAAAAGCTCGTAATACTATACAATAATCGCACATACAAAAACTCGCGCAGCACACTTTTCCATTTAGGGGTTTGCCTTGACGCTTCGAGACAAAATTCGACCAAAAGACGCGAGAAAAAGAAAGCGCACGATACGAATACGAAGAAGAAGTTAAAGAAGAGGAAGAAAAAGAGGAGGAAAACGGACGACTTCTTCTCTCGTTTTCTTCTGTTTGCGATCACACCGCGCGCTCGGTTCCTCCTCGAGAGGACTTTGACACGGCGCAAAGATCTTTGAAGAAGATAACGACCTTTGGGGAAAGATTTGAGCACGGAAAGAAGAGGGAGTTTATACGCAGTTCACGCTCGCGAGGAGATAAAGGAGATTAGGAGGAGCATCATCATCATCATCATCATCGTCTCTCTGAAATCTCTGTTAATGGGTTTTCCATCATCTTTGCCTCGCCGTGCGCTTTTAGAGAGCGACACGACGTTCGCAGAGGCGTGCGACGCGTGGTGGGCGTCTCACCTTCAGGAGCAGCAGGAAGTGCAAGAGGAGGAAGAGGAAAAGATAAACCCCGACGAGGGCGAGGACGAGAACGGCGAAGATACTAGCAACAGCAGCAACGCCGATGATGATGATGATGATGATTCTTCCGCTTCTACCGCTACCGGTTTCGTCGTCGAGTGGACGGATGACGAAACGACAGCCGAAGACGAAAGCGAAGGCGTCGTGAAGAGATATTGTCCGTGCGAACTAAACACGTGGCGAGGTTTTAGCGAAGATGGAACGAGAGAATGGGAGTGTGCGGTAGACGATAGCGAGAAGACTTCGACGCCTTTTGAGACGTCGGTGATGTTAATCATAACTATGATTGTGTTGTGTTTCGCGTTGACTTTTCGTTTGTGGAAGAGGAAATGGCAAAGTAGGAGACGGGAAATAGAGGAACGCGAAGACTTGGAAGCGTCGGTGAGGTCGGAGAGTGAGATTAAGTTTAGGACGCAAGATGAGATGTACGAGCATTGGAAATCGTGCGTGCAACCGGACGGGACGAAAGTTATATGCGTGGAAATTGAGCCCCGGAGAAAGAAGAATTTCGACTACGACGACTACGAAGACGATTTAGTGATACCGCTCGATGCAAACGGAAACGTCGTGGTTACGGTCGCTGATAGCAAAAATAATAATAGCAGTGCATTTAGTGTGCTTCCGCCACCGGTACCTCCCGTCGTTCGCGCGAGACCGACTGTACTCCAACAACATCTGTCCGGCGACGAAATAGGACGAGGAGAAGAGGAAGAAGTAGAAGTGGAAGTAGGAGAAGATAGAGAATTCGGTTACGATGTCGAAGAGGCAACACGTACCACTGCATTTCCCGAGTTACAAAACCACGGACCAGAACACACCGTTGGTCGGAGGAGAAGACGACGTAACTCTTCTGTAGAATTTGCAATCCCCGCGGTTTCTGATTTAGCGTACGAAGAAATCGAGCACGAAGAGTGGGCCGATGATACTGAAAACATAGAAGACGACAGTTTGTAAAATATTGTATGCATACATGCAGTTCACGCGTGACAATACGCGCGACGAGAGCTCTTTCAACAACGACGACAGAGAAGGATCCGCGTCTCCACGTCGGCCCAAAATTCTTTTTCAGCCTCTTTCGACCATTCGGCTTTTGTTTTCGAAGCTATGATTTCGAATCTGCTATCCTTTCGGTAGGCTACTTCTTCTAAAATGACATTCGGTTTGGATTCGCATTCTTCAAAGGACGGGATGACCCAGGTTTTGTCGGAGACGCGAACGACAGCTTTCGCGCGAACGAGGCGGAAAGCTTCATTCTGTTCGTCTTCGTTTTTCGTCTGAGGCGCGCACCGGCTTTGAAAAAACTCGAGCACTTTATCGCGACGAAAGATATCGTCTGGGTGGAACAAAAAACCTCGACTCGAGTAATCCTCGGTATCGTGCGTCGAGAGGTGCGGTTTCGCGCCGGGTTCAACCGGCGGCGTCAACGCGAGAAGTTGAAAAGGCCGCGAGATGCCTTTAACTTCTTTTTCTAGCGATGACGATTTTAACGACGAATTTTGCGAATCGTGCGACGACGTCGCTTCTCGATCAATCGCCACAAATGGCGAGGTCTCGGCGTTCTCGTCGAACAAATCCATCGCAAATTTAACCACGCGCTTCTCGGGATACAAACTCGCCGCCCACTCTCGAAACCTGCGTCTCGCAAAGCTTTCCGCTTCTTCTTCTTCTTCGTCTCCTCCTCTTCCTCCTTTTTCTCCCGAGCACAAATCCAATTTCGATCCGACCAAAACTTCGCTCATTGACACTTGGTCCCGAAACATATCGCTCTCTCGCACGCGTTTCGCTTCCTCCTCCTCCTCTTTTCCAACCGACAAAGAAGAACACCCGACCGCCCTCGCGTCGACGACGCACACCATCCCTCTCAAATCGACGTGTTCTTTCAAATGTTCATTCTTCGTGAACAAATCGTACAACCCGCTCGGGTGTGCCAACCCGCTCGGCTCTATCACTAATCTATCCGGTTTCACTTTTTCTAACACGTGTTTGATGGCGACGAGGAACGGCATCGACCCGCTCGCCGCGCAGCACACGCACCCGCCCGGGATTTCCTTCACGTAGATGCTGGAATCTTCATCATCATCTCCTCCTCCTTTCTTCGCCGCTGCTGCTTCTAAAACCGCGCCGTCGATGCCTAAACTCCCGAACTCGTTCACCAGTATCGCAATCTTTTCTTTTTTGCTTCTTTTTTCGTTCAAACCTTCGCTCTTTTTTCGACCGCTCTCGAACACCAACGCGTTTCGTATGAAGGTTGTTTTCCCGGCGTCGAGCATTCCGGTCACGACGGTCACTTTCGTTCGTCTTCTTCGTGCTTCCATTTCACCACGTGCGAGATTGTACACGCGGCGGCGACTACAGATGTGCCTCGTCGAAAGCAGGCGTTTCAGCTTTAGGAAAGCTCTCCCACGTGTGGTCGTTCCTCTTCCTCTTCCTCTCGCGCGTTGTTTGATATAAAAGAAGAGTCATCTTTGTGAAGTTCTGCGTCGTGCGTTTCAAATCGTTCTTTACTCTTCATCGCATCCCTCTCTGTTCCTGCGTTGTTGTTGCGGATTGAAACGCGCAAACGACGACGTCCAAAGAGCGCTCCGCGTGCACGCGCGCTCTCTTTTTCTTCTCAACGAGGAGGGTATTTTACTCGACGCCTGAGAACAACAACAACAGCAACAACAACAGAGATGATGACGACGAGACGATGTTGCGGGGAGGAGATTCCTTTTGCAGAACACATCTGAGTTTACTAAGAATGGCAACATCGAGAAGACCACGCGAAGACAAAGGACGAGAAGAAGAGGACGACTTGTGCTGGTGCTGAAGAAACGATGACGTCGTCCTCGCTTCTTCTGGTTCCACCGAAGCCACTTCCAGCGTCTCTGATGCAAAACGAAACGCTCTCGACTGGGTGTTCAAATCTCGACCAAATACTGAGAGGCGGCGTGAAGACGAAATCGATGACGGAGTTCGTCGGAGAGAACGGGAGCGGGAAATCGCAGCTGTGCTTGCAGCTGTTGCTAGAGACGGTGTCGGGTCGTCGTCGTTTTGGAGATGATGAGGATGATGATGATGATGACGATGGCGGTTTCAGCGCGGTGTACGTGACGACGGAAGGACAGTTCCCGGTGGAACGGTTGCGAGAGATATGGAGGGAGCGGCGTAAGATGCAGCGGAGAAAGCAGTGGGAGAAGGAGAAAAGGAACGTCAAGAATAACAACCCCGGTGTTCGGGAGGAGGAGGACGCGCAAAGGAGGAGAAGAAAAGAAGAAGAACGAGAAGACGAGGAAGACGAGAGGAGAGTGTTGGATTCAATTTACGTGTTCCAAGCGATGGGAAATGCGGAGAATTGTTGGGAGGTTTTGCGGTCCGTTTCTACAGTTTTATGTAGCACAGAGAGTCGCAGTAGTGGTGGTGATGGTAGTAATAGTAACAGGAGGAGCAAAAAGAAGAAGAGGAAGGAGAAGAATGGCGGTGAAGATGAAGAAGATGAAGAAGATGAAGAAGAAAGAGAGATTCGTCGGAAACCGGTTAAATTGATCGTCATTGACTCGCTCACCGCACCGTTTAGGGAGGATTTAGAGGAAGACGACAGAGCCAAAAGCGAAAAGCAGCGAAACGCGCAACGGGTAATTCTTCGAGCGCAGTTTTTATACAGGATTACGCACTTGTTGAAAGAGTTTGCGTGGAAACACGATTTGGCCGTCGTGGTGACCAATCACGTGGTGGATTCTTTCGACGACGAAGACGATAACAGCATCGCTTTTAGAAATAATATCAACGTCGCGACGAAAAAGAAGGAAAGCACCGCGGACGTCTTGCGCGCTTCCAACGACGACGCGCGAAACGCGAACGATCACCGCGGCTTTCAATCCATACACCAGGGAGAACGTACGCAAGGAGAAGAAAAAAATACCGAAGAAGAAGAAGACGCCGATTGCTACGGCAAACGCGCCTTCCCAAAACGCTTCTTTACCTCCAACCGTTTCGTCAAGCCTGGTTTAGGCTTAGCCTGGGCAAACTGTCCAAACTCGAGCGTCTTTCTCACCCGCGACGACAACGGCACGGACGGAGGAGGAAACAGTTCTCTTCGTCTTCGCCGCCGCCGCCGAGCGGACGCGTTCCGCTCGCCCTTCGCCGAGGCGCGATCCTGCGCGTTTCGCATCGAAACGGAAGGCATCGTAAACGACGAAGACGACGACGAGTCAGGAGTTGTGATAGATAGATAGATAGATAGAGAGAGAGAGAGAGAGAGAGGGAGAGAGAGAGAGAGAGAGTCAGAAGAACATTTTTTAGAGAGAGAGACAAGAAGCAAAATATCTTCAGAACTTACAAAAAATCTTTATCTGGTCCCGCATCAAAGAATCAAATGCAAACTCAATGCGTCCGATGTCTTCTCGCCGCATCGTCGTCGTCGTCGTCGCAGAGGGGCGCGTCTACGTTCCCCGTCGCCGCCGGCCGTCGTCGTCGTCGTTCTCTATATCTTCGTCGCGTCGCAGCGGAAATGGAAAAAGTCGATAACGCTGATAATGACGATGTCAACAACAACAACAACGTATCATCGATTCAGTTGATCCGCACAATCAACAACGCTTCGAAACAGAATTCGGACGACGAAAGCAGTGAACAACTTGAAGATAAAATATTCGCGCTGATGGACGCGCTCGAGCGAGAGCAAGAAGATGTTGAGAAAGATTTGGGTTTAGTGGGTGGCACGTTTTCGTTGTTGTTCACGGGAGGCGCGACGGACGCGAGCGAGAAGGAACGGAAGCAGAAAGAAGGAAAGATTGGAAGTTTCGTGACGAAAGTGACCGGGTCGTCGTCGTCTGCGAGGAAAAAGAAGACGAAGTCCTCTTCTTCTTCTTCTTCTAATTCGAAAAACTTTCAAATCATCGACCTCGAGAACGAGCGCGTTGAAAACCGGGCAGATTTGCTCGTATTCAATCGCGTTCCGATTTCGGTACGAATATTCGGAAGTTGCGTGAGAACTACGGGAGACGATGGTAGTAATAATAGCGCGAGCTCCTCGGCGGCGGCTTCTCTCGCTCCGTCGGCGACGCGTCCGAGATTCTCGGTCTGTTTCACGCACGCGAAGATTGAAGTCTTTGGCAAAGAAAGAGTTCGCGTTCCTCTGGAACGTTTCAACGCTCGCGGTTGGATTGACGTCACCTACGTGGACGATTTGATCAGACTCGGCGTCGGCGATAAAGGAAGTCGCTTCGTCACCGCTCGACTCAAAAAGAGCGAACAAAGAAACAACCCCGAGTAGAAGAGATGTACTTCTACTCCACGTTTTTACAAAGATGCGCGAAGCGGCAAAGCGCTCTCGCTCTCTCGCGCGAAAGAGAGAAAGTCGGAGGATCCCACGACGACGAACTCAGACCGAAACGCGGTGACAGACGATGATGCGCGCTTTTTGGTCGCTTTTGAATAGTAACAGCAGCGTGTATAATTAGATAGATGCCAGATGTAATTAGAGAAAATTAGAGCGTAGTTTAGAGCAATTTTTCGAGTCAAATATTCGCCACAAACGAACGCTTTTGAGATGATGATGGACGAGGATCGCGCAAAAGACGACGACGATTCAGAAGGAAACTTCGACGACGTGAACGAGGACAAAAACGACGGCGATCGATTCTTCTGCAAAAATCCAACCGAACGATGGGCGGACGTCGACCCGCTCTGCGCTCGAGCCGGCTCGGGAATCTTCACCGATGTTGATGACTTTGACGGAGAGGGAGATGGTTTTTCCCCGGACCCGTCGTTACTCTCCTTGGTCCGGGAGAACATAAAAGTCCTCGTCGTCGGCGCCGGAGGTTTGGGGTGCGAACTGCTGAAAGATTTAACCTTGTCCGGGTTTAAACACATCGACGTGATCGATATGGACACCATCGACGTGAGCAACTTAAATCGACAGTTTTTGTTCACCGAGGAGGACGTGGGTGAGCCAAAGGCGACGAGAGCGGCGCGAGCGGTGAATCGGAGAGTACGAGGCGCGAAAGTTACGGGGCATTATAAAAGAATAGAAGATATGGAGGATAATTGGTACAGGCAGTTTCACGTGGTCGTGATGGGTTTAGATTCGATCGAAGCGAGGAGGTACATAAACAAAGTGTACTGCTCGTTTTTAGAGTTTGAGAGAGAGTCCGGCGAGGCGAGGGAAGGGACGTGGACGCCTTTGATTGATGGAGGGACGGAAGGGTTTAAAGGGCACGCGAGGGTGATTATTCCCGGGAAGACGCCGTGTTTTGAGTGCACGACTTGGTTGTTTCCTCCGCAGACGACGTTTCCTTTGTGTACGATTGCGGAGACGCCGAGGAGCGCGGCACACTGCATAGAACACGCGAAGATTGTGCAGTTTCCGGAGGAGTATACGGACGAAAAAGAAGGAGGAGTAAAAGGCGGCAGCGGAGGAGGAGTAACGTTCGATGGCGATAATCCAGATCACGTGACGTGGGTGTACAAGCGCGCGTTGAAACGCGCGGAATCGTTTGGGATTCCCGGCGTGACGTACAATCACACGTTGGGCGTGGTGAAAAATATCGTTCCCGCGATTCCGAGCACGAACGCCATCGTTTCCGCGTACTGCGCGTTCGAGGCGTTTAAAATCGCCACCGGGTGTTTGAAATCCATGGACAATTACGTCATGTACGCTGGATCGGACAAAGTGTACCAAAACTTGATGAAATTGTACAAAGACGAGGGATGTTCGCAGTGCGGTCGAGGTTTGTTCGTTCAGCGCGTGTTTGATTTAGAAGAGGCAACTTTAGCGGACGTCTTGGACGCGATTGAAAGCGAACACGAAAATACGTTCGGGAAAAGAGAGAAGGAAAAAGAGGAGGACAACGTGAAGAAGAAGGACAATAAAGAAGGAGATAAAAAAGAAAAAGACGACATGATGGACACCGCCAAAGGCATCACCGGCGTCTCTAGCGACGGCGCGACGGTTTGGATGGGCGGCGTTTTAGCGTCGCAATACGAAGAAAATCTCTCAAAACTTGCCTCGGACGTGTTTTCGGTGACGATTGTAGCCAACGACGACGAAGAGGAAAAGGACGACGACGAGAGTACTCGTAATAAGAAGACCGTCGTCGAGAAAACAATCCACGTCAACTCCGCAAAGTTACCCTCGCCTCTGCGCGTCGGTTTAGTTTTTGAGGCGAAAAGTAGAACGCGTCGTAAAACAAGCAAAGAGGGAAAGGAAAGAGAGAGAGAGAGAGAGAGGAGGTGAGGACAGATACAGCAACAGAGAGAGAGAGACATCGCGTTTAACGCAACGCGTATAAAATTGTACATCAAAGCAGTAATAGAGAAAAAATCCAAAGCAGCAGACCAAAAAACAAACAAACAAAGCGAGACGCGGCAAAGAAAAATTCGAAACGCGCTCTTTTATTTATTTATTTATTACGATGAAGGTCCTCCGCGCAAACGCGACGAACATCAACACTCACGGAGCGGAGAAGAAAAAGCACGTCCTCTCGCTCCTCCTCATCGAATAAGAGAGAGAGAGTCTCAATCGTCTCTCTCGTCTCTCTGAAAATGCGCAACTCTGACGTGTCGTCGAGGGAAGAAAAAGAAGCGCGGGAGACGATTCTGCAAAACGCATCGCTGAAACCGCTGCGATATTATCACGCGGACGAAGAGAAAGCGAATACTACTACTACTAAAGAGAGTGGAAGTGGTTCTTTTTCCGACGACGACGAGAAAGAGAGGGGGTTGGGGTTGTTACCGCCGATATCGCCTCGGGTGTACGTGGGCGCCAAAGATCTGCGATTTAAGGAGACGGATTGGCGGAGATTCGGGGCGTTGCACTTGTTGGCGTGCGCGTTGGCGACCATATGTACCTTGGGGGTGTACGGTATTCTGCAGCAACGAATAATGACCATTCCGTACGGCGGCGACGACGCGAGCGAAGGAGGAGACATTTTTACGAGCTCCATCTTTTTGGTGTTTAGTAATCGAGCGTGTTCGCTCCTCCTCGGCTTGGTCGCGTTGGCGTATACGAAACCGGAGAGGGTGAGTTTGTTCAGTCGGGAGTGGTGGTGGCCGCACTCGAGTATGGAGAATTACATGTACGTGGCGAGTTCGAATTTAGTGAGCACTTTGTGTCAGTACGAGGTTCTGAAGTATTTGAGTTTTGCGCTTAGTACTTTGGCGAAAGCGGCGAAGATTTTACCGACCATGCTGTGGGGGTACATTTTACACGGGAAACGATTTCAGTCGAGCCAGTATTTGTCAGCGATTATTGTGACCACGGGTTGCTTTGTGTTTGTATTTAATTCATCGGTTGTTATTCAGTCGTCTTCCTCGACGGCATCGTCGTCATCGCAGTTGCTACCGCAAGCGTTCAAGGCGGTGTATGATGATAATTATGACTCGATAACCATCGGCGTGGGCATATTGCTCGTCTACCTCGCCGCGGACGGATTCACGAGCTCGTTTCAGCAAAGGCTGTTTCGAGTGCAGAAAACGTCCTTGTTCGATCAGATGTTTTGGATGTGCGTTTTTGGTACCATATTTAGCGGCGTTTGGTTGGTTTGTTCCGGGCAATTGATGTACAGCCTCACTTTTCTTCGCCGGCACCGAAAAATTTGCCAGGACATTGCGATTTTATCCTTATGTTCCGCGTTCTCCCAAATTGCAATCACGTACACCATTCGTGCTTTTGGTGCGGTGACGTTAGCATCTATAATGACCGTTCGTCAAGTCGTCTCGATTGTGTTGAACTCGTTCGTGTATCACGAAAAGTTGGTGCCTTTACAATGGTTCGGCATGGGTTTGATCGTCCTTCCCGCCTTGTTCGGCGGCGATTGGTACAGGAAAGAGTTGGAGCGCGGCGATAGGTCGCACTCTACCTGGGATTTGAAGAAACTCTCCACGGATCCAGTCGCTTCAGAGAAGAAACCGGACGGAAGAGAGCACTTTTATCGCGTCCCGACTTTTCAAACTTTTTCTTTCGCCGCCAAAGGTGCTGCGCCCTCGACGCGCGAGCGAGACGATGAAAATGGATGACGACAAACGCAAACGAGTAGTTTTGTGCGCATAGAAAGAGCACCACGCATTTAGTAGTACCAGCATAGATTTAGTTTTGTATAATGTAATATAATAATAATAGAAGTCGTTGTAGTTAGTATTACCAGTAGATTTCGTTTTGTATGTTGTACTAATAATAGTACTCGTACCAGTCACTCTGTTTAATTTAACAACCCGGGGGCCTTAAACGAGTATTATTTCAGCACGCGACTCATCTCAGACTCCCAACAACAGTTCTGAATACAAAAATCATCAGAACCACTTCCCATGTCGCGCGACAACCTGATGTACCTGTCGTCTCCTTCTCCTCCTTATATATAGTACATTAATTAATTACCAGTTAAAAATATCTTCTCTCTTTTTCCCTCGTCGACCTCAAACTTATACCGTTACATTCCCTTTTATAGCATGTCTGCGCTTTCGGAAAACACGCGCGATCGCGCGCGCGCGAACTACAAAACGACGAGAACACCGTCGCACCGTCTCCCTTTACTCTTTTTCGTTTCTTTCGTCTTCATTTTCGTCTCGAGTTCGGCCACCACCGTCGCGGCGTCGTCGTCGTACGAGTCGCGTCTTTTGGAGAAATGGAAAGGGACCAAGGAGTACGCGAAAGCGGAAAAGCAAGCGAAAGCGCTCGTGGAACGCGTTCAATCGTCGTTAAAAGAAGGAGGAGGAAAGGAGAAGATGACGACGATTTCTAAACAGCGCGAAACGAAAGCTGCGATCGCGACGCACTCGAACATGTGCGTCGCCAGACGGTACATTGATCTGTGCGAGGGAAAGACGAATGAAGGCGAGTGCAATGCAGAACCGGCGTGCCTGTGGGACGTTGCGCAAACGACGCCAAAGTGCACGAATCCGGTTGCTGAACCCACTGAGATGGGTATTGAGTTGGGTGCAGCATTAATGCTGCTCGTGCCCGTGCTCACGTGCGGATTCGGTGGTCTGGAAGGCGAGGCGGCATGCACCACCCTGGCCGCCGACGGCTGGGGGTGCGTGTGGACCGCGGCGGACAGCTCGTGCGAAGTTGATATGACGGAAAGCGCGCTGACAAACATGTTTGGCGATTCGTTCCTCGCAAAGCTCATCGCGCAAGGTTCTCAATGCGGTGAAATTACGAGCGAAGTAGCATGTGTTGATGCCTGCGCTTGGGACGCGACGTTCAGCTCGTGCGGCTCCCGAACGGATTTGAAGACTTCGTTGTACAGTTCGTATTGCGACACGGACACGAAAACGCAAGTTGATACTACCGATTATTGCGAAGTTCTTGGCGCGGAAAAAACGTGCTCGACGTTAACGAGCGATAGCGCGTGTTCTGCGAGCTCCGTGTGTATGTACGACGGAACTTCTTGCTCGGCGAGTATAGATATATTGTTTAAATCGTTGGCAGTCACGTTCGGCGGCAAACTCGCAACGCACATCGACGTGATGACGTGCGCTAAAGCTACAAGCGAAACCAATTGTGCGGAGCTTTCGAACTGCGAAGTTTTATCCTCGAATGGTGAACCGACGTGCGTTCCAACCGACGCGGCGTACGACGCCGCGTTGCCTAACAACGCGTTTTTAGCCGACATGGAAAAAAATGTGTACACATGCGGCATGCACGACTCCTTATCGTGCGCAACCGACAGCAAATGCGTGTGGAGCTGCGACGATTCCGATTGCAACCCGAATCCAAACAGCATCGAAGTGACGTGCGCAGGTGTCGCGAAACCGTACGCGATCTCTACGGGCTGCGGTAGCGGCGTCTCGCTCGACAGCGCCGCCGGCGCCCTTCGCCGGGACGGTCTTCGCCTCGCCGCGACCACCGCGTTTGTTCTTCTTCCTCTTCTTCTTCTTCTTCCGTAAGAAAGAAAAAGAAAAGAGAGAGAGAGTGTGTACACGTGATGATGCGCTCCTCCCGGTTGTATTTTGTTGCCTTCTTCCGAACAACGGGGGCCAACATGTTTCTTCTTTAAAAGTTTTATTTATAATTTAAGAATAAATGAAAAAAGGTCATGCATTTCCTATATAAAAGTCAATTAATGCGAGGACGTGTCGTAACAATTAAGCCACATCGTCGTTTCGTTTTCCTCAACACAAAAAAAATCCTTTAGAAAAGAATACTTCTGTTTCCGTACTTTATTTGGTGACAAGTTCGAACAATTTCGAAGCGTTGAAGACGCGCAGAAGACGCGAGTCAGATCAGTCAAGAAGTGAAAACTTGGCAGGAACGCGCATGCACAGCGCGGACTACACACTTTACCTTCTCTCTCTCTCTCTCTCTCTCGGTTTTAGTGGTAGTATTGTGAGTATTCTTATCTTCGCATCGTCGAGCTCTTTTTGCCGCTTTCGGAGGATTCCGAGATGCTTCTCCTCCTCAAATGTATCAACGAAGAGTGCGGCAAAATCGCGCCGAGAGATGCCAGTTGGCGGAAATCAAAAGTCGTCCTCGACGCGGACATTTGTAAGAAGTGTTTCGACGAAGAGGTGAGGGCGTTGAGACCCGACGACGATTCAGACGATTTAGACGAGGATGAGGAGGAGAGAAAGGAAGAAACGAAGGGCAACGAGAACAATGACAACAACAACAACAACAACAACAACAACAACAACAACAAAACGGATAAATCGGAGGCCGTGCACGACCTAAACAAAGAAAGAGCCAAAGCGAAAAGAGAAAAGCGAAAAGAAATAGCCAAATTAGGAATGAAATCGTGCGCCGCGTGCGCTTCGAAGGAAACCACCGCGGGGTGGTATCGCTCGCACGTCAAAAAAGGAGTGTATTTGTGCCATCGATGTTACTATCGCGAACGGACGATGTTGACCATAAAAGTGTGCGTGGCGTGTTCCACCGATCGAACGAGCGGGAGTTGGTTGAAGAGTAAAACCACCCAAGGCGGATATTTGTGCGTGAATTGTTATTACAAAGAGCTGGTGGCGTTGAGTGGGAAGCACTGCGGAACGTGCGAAAGTAAAACGACGAGCTCGATATGGTACAATGATAAAGAGCGCGCTGGAAAATACTTGTGCGCAAAGTGCTACGCGAGGCAGTGGAAGAAGATAAAGGAAAGGAGAAAAATAGAGGCGGAAGAAGCGAAGAAGATACAACAACAAGAACAAGGACAAGAGCAAGAACAATGTAACTTTTAGAATTGTATACATAATGACCATAATGATCATATACATAATTGTACTACAAATACATAAAATGAACGTCTATCTTTGTTTTTAAGATTTCGTCGTGAACAGTTCTCCTTTCACCCCGTCTGGATTATACCGAACGCTTCCCTTCATGTGGCAACACCAGTAATCCGGTATCACGCTGCTTTCAGGTTTGGCAACCGATTCGATCGTCGTTCCGAGCATCGTATCAAAGTGCAAAAATTTCTTAGAGTTCGCCTCGCCTCCGAGCATTTGCTCCAAAGCCTCTAAATTCTCCGCTGGATTCTCCAACGAGACAACCGTATTTGCGTTTTGAATGGCTACGTTTTGACTCGGGTCGCACGCTTCTACTTTACCATCGTTGCCGCTGTCGTACGCGTCGTGATGTTCGAAGCACCTCCGTAAGGAGATTTTTGTTTTGTCGTCCGCGTTGTGTCGCGTTGTTGGTATGATTTCCATAGGAATCGTTCGCGATTTCTTGAACGCCTCGTTCGTTCTTTTCCCATTTACGACGACTCGAGCAGAAGAATCCGGCGACACGGCACCTTTCGGCATTTGCGGGTGCGCCAAAAAAGAACGTTCCCGAAATTTACCTTTATTTCGCCACTGCTCGACGTTGATGACGTGATCTTGCGGACAAATAAACGGAAGCTGTAAATGCGAACCAGGGAATCGACCGTAGTGCGGGAACCACACTCGATCGATGCCGCAAAGGATCGGCGGTATGATCAAAATGCGATCGAGATGTTTTGCGATCGCAAGCGCTTCATTAACTTGTGCCAGCTGAAAATTCACCAAACGTTCATTTTCCGTGAGCACTTTCTCTTCTTTCGTTGGAATGCTCGGAAACGTGCTATCTCTCTCAGGCCAGCCGCGCTCGACGAATATATCGAATCCTCCGCGAACGGTTTCCTTGTCGTCGTCGATGTCGTCATTTCTACCTTCACTACTAGCCTCGAAACTATCACTACTACTATTATTGTTACCCCCGCTCTCGGTACTACTACGAAAGAAATCTCTCTCTACTCTCGGCGTAAAACTCATAAACTTCCCTCGAAAGTATTCCTCCTCCTCTCCCATCCAAGCGTTTGCCTCTCGCATTCGATTTCTCTTCCCCGGCGTCCCGCCGTATTGGAACGTCGCGTGTACAGCGTACGCGTTCTTCCTTTCTCTCTCGTGTAACCTCTGCACGTAATACGTGTGTCCGTTCGCAAATAAACTTACCGGCAGCGCCCCCATCTTCACTCGCATCTTCTTGTTCTCGTCCCCGTACGCTTCTTGCACTCCACTCCCGTCCACTTGCGTCTGGCACCCTCCATTCAAACTCTTCAAATCGTTAAACGCGCTTTGGTCCCACAGATTATCGTCCTTTTCGATCCTATCCACCCACTCTGTCGTTAACTCCTGATTCCCGCGACTCGCTAAAAACCACATGATCCCAATATTACTCGCCGCGTGGCAAATGTGAAACTCCAACCCTTCTCCATCTACCATAAACTTCTTCTGTTTCAAACTTTCAATCATCGTCTCCGACCTCAACTGATCCGAAGACACTAAAACATCCGCCACTGGGTACCGCTTAAAAAACGGCAACGGATTCCTCAACCACACCACGTCGATATCTGAAACCAAAACGTTCACCCCGCTCCTGGTAAAATCTCTAATCAATCGAATCTTATCTCGTCCCATCTGGTGGAAATTCTTCGTCCCCCACCCAAAATCGTTCTTCACCGCTTCCTTCGAGATCCCTTGCGATCCCATCAACCACGTGTGCACGCCACCGCTAAACTCTTCCTTCAAACTTTCGTACATCTTTTCATCCATCGCGCCTACGATAAAGTTACTCAAACCCAACCGATTTTGCACGTGGTTGATCCAGTTCCTCGCGAAATCCAAGTAGTGATGGTTCGCCCACGTGACGATGATTGTGTTATCCTTCGCGATTTTCTGTATGTGTTCGATGGTCAACCCGGTAGACAGTTTCGTTTGCGCCACCGGTTTGGTTTCGCCCGAATGCGAGAATCCGAGGTGGACGTCTTTCAGTGACCTTCGAGACAAAGACGACGACGACGAGGTCTTACCATCGCCTTCTTCTTCGAAACCAACTCTTCTCATCGCCTCCCCCGATGATGATGATGATGTCGCCGACGTAATCTTCATCATCAAAATCACCAACAACAGTACCAACGCCTTCGTTCCGATCATCCTCCTCGTCGACTTAAACAGAAAAGAAGAGGAACACGACGATGCCGATTTTGACGATTTTGATGAGAACAACGTGGCGACGATCGTCGTCGTCATCGAAAGAGGGAGGAGGAGAAGTTAAAGAAGAAGAAAAAGAAGCCGCACAACACCTCCTTATTGTAATGAAGAATTCCAATTTTGCTCGAAATGCGCCACTTTTTTCCTCACGATGATGACGATTCAAACGACGACGACGATGAGGCTGAAAAACACAAAAACTATCATCAACAGTAGCTACGGTAAAAGTATTATTCGTGGCATGGCTTTTGCGGCGAAAGGAGGAGCATCTCGCAGCATTACGAACAGTTTCACATCGTCGAAAAGAAGCACCAATTTCGTTCGTTTGGCGGCGACGAACAACAATCATCGCTTTGCGATGATGACGATGATGTCGTCGTCGTCGTCGAGAGGACAGAAGACCACCACCGCCGCGGTCGGGAAAGGCATGCCAGTTCCGGTTCCAGACAACGAAGAATTGCCGTTTAGTAGAAGTGCACACAACCCGTGGGGGGAGAACGACGAGAGGTTCCTCGGGAACGACGAGGACAAGAGAGGAGGAGGATTCAACGCGAAATCCGTTCGACTGGTGCAGTGGTACCCGGGACACATCGCTCGAGCGGAACGGTTACTCCGAGATCAGTTGAAAAACGTAGACTGCGTGGTGGAAGTTCGGGATTTGAGGATACCGTTGGCGACGAGCCACCCGGACGTGGCCGCTTGGGTCGGGAGCAGTCGGGATAACAGTAATAACAACGCTAATAACTCTTCTTCTGGTAAACTTCACATAACCGTTTTGAATCGGTCGGATATGGTGGACGAGCAAGAAAGAGCGAAGTGGGTTTCCTATTTTAAACACAAAATGAAAGAGAGACACGTGATTGTGACCGACGCGAAATCTGGTCGCGGAGTCGAGCAGGTGAAGAAAATCGCGCTCAGCGTAGCGAAGGAGGTGAACGAAAAGCGGATTCAGAAAGGTTTATTGGCGAGACCGGTGAGAACTGCGGTGGTTGGGTACCCAAATGTAGGGAAATCGGCGTTGATTAATCGATTGGTTGGGAAGAAAGCGTGCGCATCCGCGCCGCGACCGGGGGTGACCAGAGATTTGAGATGGGTGCGAGTGAGCGAGGAGATTGACTTGTTGGATTCTCCCGGAGTATTACCGCCGAGAATGAGTGATCAAGACGCCGCGAATCGATTGGCGATGGCAAACGACATCGGCGAGGCGTCGTACAAAGCGAGCGAGGTCGCCGCGAGGTTGTTTGAGGAGATGAAAATGTTGCCGAGTTGGAGGAGAGAGAAAGGGAACATCGGAAACGTTCTCATGAAGAGGTACAAGATGTCCGCGAAAGAGGTGGAGGAGATGAACGGGGACATGTTCATCGAGAAGATTGCCCTGAGCACTTGCGGTGGGGATTTCGAGAGAGCTGGCGCGAAGGTTTTGAACGATTTTAGGGGTGGGTTTTTAGGAAAGTTTTGTTTAGAAGTGACGCCGGCGCGGTAAAAGATGCGCGTGACGTACGCGTACTTTCGCCGGGCCAAAGCTCATGTACTACTACTACTGCTGCTACTACTACTGCTACTGCTGCTACTACTACTCCTTTGCCTTTCTCTTCTTTCGTCATCGTCGTCGTGTTTCTGTTTTTGTCGCTCATGCTCTTATCTGTTATTTCCAGTTGGCGTCCGACGTGAGTTCCCCGCGCCAAACGGATTATCGTCTTTCCAATCATCCCAACGTCTCTTTTCGTACAACTTTTCATCGCTCAACTCGTCCTCCGTCTTGGCGCTTTCCAACACCGACTTGCGCTTCTCTCTTTCCTTACTCAGTGCCGTGCGCTCCATTAATTCTCTCAGCTCGATTTCTCCGGCTTCTTCGATAGACATTGTGGGTAAAATGTGCGAAGGCCGAAACAAAGCGCTTCTCGCGTCTCGAACGACGCTTTCCTTGCGATTCGCGAATAAGGAAGACGGGAGCGACGGGATCGCAACCGTCGGCGCAGACGTACCAGCCGGCGGCGCGCTTCGGTTCATCATTCCATTTCGACCGTTTGTTCCGTTGTTGTTCTTGTTGCTCTCCAGAGACGCGATGGCTTTTAAAAGCTCCCCTGGAATTCTCGAGGACGAACTCTCCTCCTCCCCTCCTCTTTGCTGCTTCTTCTCACCTCCTTGTACGATTCTCCTCACCTCGTCTTCGCTCACGCCGGTCAAAAGTGCCACCTCCTCTTTGCTCCCCTCTATCATTTCAATCGAATCCAACACGGCTTTTTCAATCATCGCAAACCAATACTCTCGAACCTTCTCCTCGTCAGCTTCCTCTTCCCCTTCTTCCTCTTCCTCCTCTTCCGCAGTCCTCGATTTCACCCGAGCGCATCTGTCTACTACTCCGCTCTTCTCCATCTCCTCCAACTTCCTCCTCAACTCGCTTTGCTTTTTAAACCGTTTCACTTTCATCGTTCTCTTCGCTTCCGGAGTCATCATAGCCTCTCGAGTAGTACCACCGTCGTCATCATCATCATCATCATCATCATCTTCTTCTTCTATCAAACCCGCCGCCGCTCTCGCGTCCTTCTCGAACCCGCGCGGGAGGAACCGCGCCGCCGACGCAAACCTCAAGAACCGCTCCAAACACTCCTTCCCTCGTAACACGTGCTCCACGCGCAGTTCTCGGTTCATCACCATCGTCGTCTTCTTTTCCTCCCCTTCTGCTTCGCCGGCGATGAGAGGCACAAACTCCGTCCGCATCGACTGCCAACACTTCCCCTGAAAATACAAGCACAACGCGTATTTCAAATCGTTCGTGGAGACGTTCTCTCCTCCTCTTCTGTTGTCACCGCCAAAGTTTTCCTCGTTCTCACCACCGTTGTTGGCATCATCATCAAAACACCCGGCCGAATCGCATCTCCGGAAAACTTCCGCGAACATCTCGATCGCTTCTCGCAAAAAAAAAGAACCGTCATTATCACCACCACCATTAATACCACTCGACGTCCTCGTCGTCATCTTCTCCCGGGCGAGCGCGAACAATTCCTTGGTCGATTTCGTTTCCATTTCATCAGAAGAAGTATTCCTCGTCATCTCTCTCTCTCTCTCTCTCTCTCTCTCTCTCTCTGTTTAATGTTTGTTTCTTTGTTCGCAGGTAGACCAGAGCCTCCTCCGCGAGAGAGAGCTTACGCTTTGTCCTCGTCGCAAACGATATATGCTCTTCTATATCAGAGAGAGACGATGATGATGATGATAATGAGAGAGAGAGAGTACTTGAGAGCGTAAAAAGAACTTTTTGTCGTTTTTTTCCCTTCGTTTTGAGGAAACAACGTACTCTCGCCGAAAGAGAAGAAGTCGTCGTCGTAGTCGTCATCTCCTTCCCCGCATCTCTTAAAAAAATGGAGTAAAAAATGCGTCTTTTTTTCCCCAAACCCGTTTAACTCGAGCCGCCTTTTTTATTTCCAAACTCTCCCCCGTTGTTGTCATGCGCGCGTTCCCGTCTTTTTCTTCTTCTTCTTCAGCGCCATCGACGACGACTACATCGACGACGACTACATCGACGACGAAGCGGTTTTGGCGGCAAAATCGAATCGGAAGAAAAACTTTTCCAATTTTTTCAACGTTTTTGGGGGAAATTTCTCCTCAAAAACCGCTCAGTGCTTTCCTTTGGTCGTTTGCGAAGACAAAATCCGCAAAGACAAAAATTGAATACGAGGAACACTTGGGTACGTTCAGACCGATTGAAAATTATCGCGTTGTCTTCTTAAGCATCTGAAGACTTACGTGTCTCTTTTCTACGTGGTCTGAAGATACCCAACTTGAGTAAAAGTACGCGCGCGTGCGCTTGGTTTTTTGCTTTTTTCTCAAAATGTGAGCACGTTTTTTTTTCCATTTTGTGTCTTTTTTTTTCGTGCGACGATCTCCTCACAATTTTTTTGGCGGATTTTGCTTCCGCGCCGGCGATTCCGAGTCGTGCGCTTCCGTGGACATCAACAAACCTCGTTGGTTAAACGCATTCACGCGCGAAAAAGAGCGCTGGACGGAACCGACAAAAGATTTGGACAACGTCGCGTTCGCAACGGTTCGCACCGAGCACATTTGCATCGAAGACGACGACGCGAAAATTGGCGTCGCGATTTTACTCTTTCTCGCGTTCTCGACGACGAGGACGACGCGCGAGTGGTAGTACTTAGAAGAAAAGAGAGTGGTGGGCCGATAGCTATAGACACGTATCATAGGTGTAGGAAGTACACAACGAAGTGAACGAGTCGAGGATGGCGGCGCCGAAGAAGAAAACGTCGCCGAAGAAAAAAACGCCGACGACGACGAAAACGCCGCCGACGACGAAGAAAACGTTCCTGTTCCACTCGTCCGAACAACTCGCGACGTACATTCAGCAATCAGTGAAAAGCAGCGTATTAGAACGACCGAAAGAAGACGAGAAGTGTTTCGGGATAGTTGATAAAGACGGCGTCGAAAAAATGTGCGTGAAGTACCAGCCGAGAACGACTACGTTCAACACTGAAGAAGAGTTCAAAACTGGGCACGAAGAAGAAGTAAACCGGTTGGTAAGTAGGACGGAATGCGAAAGGTGTCCGTCGACGGAACCGCCGAAGGCGGGCGGCAAGTGCCCGGGTTTGCGTTGTTTTAAGGAATGCGTCGGCCCAAAACAGACGCTCGACAAAGGCTATTGCACGGGTGTGGGGATTTGTTCGAATTGTAACAAAGCCTACAATGCACTTAAGAAGAAGAGAGATCGAAGCCAACGAGAAAAGCTCGCGGAAAAGAACTGTTCCGGAAAAGAGTTCAACCACGACGCCTTTGCAAAAAAAGAAGCCAACCCTCTTCCCAGACGGCGCGAACTCCATCCGTATTTCATCGCGGATTATACGTGCGAAATGTGCGACAGGCCGTTTGTAGCGAAAAATCAGGAGCGCTTAATGAAGTATAAAGGAGAAGAGGGTGACGTTCTCGATACTCTTGGTGATTACCTATTATTAAATAACAATACTGACAAACTTGAGTATAGATCAAAGGTGTACAAAGGTATCAAACGCGGCATCTCCTCTCTCTTTGGAAGAAACGACGACGAAGATGGAGCGCAAGCACCGGTGTGCGTGTGCGACGATTGTTGTGGTCGCATCGGAGGGACACTCGCGGTTGCTTTTCGGAAGCATTTGGTTTTGGACAATGAACCTGAAAAACTGGTCGAAATTGGCGCTGACTCGCTCCAAAATGTGAAGTTTGATGATTTGAAGGGAGAACCGATTGAGATGGAAATCGGGCGTGCGTGGAAGGACAGGGAGGAGAGCAACGAATTGCGAGCGTGGGATTCGAGCGATTTTTTAAGACATTATTTTCCAGCTGATTTTCTGGAACGTGGACCCGTTCGATTAATCTTTCAATTTCAACGAGAGAGTCACTCAACTGCGAGAAATTCTTCGCTGATCGATTACTGCGCGGATCTCGCCGCGTCGTTAGCGCGATTGAAATATAAAGATACGGGTGATTCTTTGGTATTTCCAGGATCGTGGGTCGGTGGTGTACCGTTCCCATGTTTCATTTGTCCCGATACGTGTTTGAGAACGGGACCAATGAGAGGGTCGCTTCTCGCCCGCACTCAGAAAAATAAGAACGCGGTCGATAAGGATGTCCCTGGTTTTAAAGAGTTGCTGGACAGCGTGAACGTGGCGCTTCGAGGTCTCCATGGTGAGTCTCAAATCTCCATTTTGATCAACAGCCCTGCCGATTTGACGAGCTCTGCTTTGAATTTACTCGCGGTCTTGCAAATGATCGAGGAACCAGCTCGGGTTCACGTGGTCTGGAAAGTATTCGATGCGGAAGAGAGAGTAGGCGGCACCGTGTGCGTGAGGGACTTACTCTATCTTCTACGAAATAGAGTCAACTTTGACAAATTTCAGGAAAGTGACGTTCGTTTCGATGCAGTCAAAAGCGCTTGCCAAAACGCGACGGCGGCGGCGAAGTTTTTCGGAATCTTATGGCAAGAATCCACGAAAAGTTTGCGAAGTACAGGAGCATCCGTGGAAGTCAATGAGAAAGGACGAAAAAGAAGATTCGAGAACTTCGCTATAGAGCAAAACTACGGCGTGATGTTATCCCAGCCCCAGGGTAACCCCGGTCCGTCGCAGGAGGAACAAGATATCGCGGGAGCGGATTCGCAATCGAACACGGATGAGATTTCGCGCGCCAAATTAAACAAGACGCACACGTTTCTTCTGTCATGGAAACAAACGCCGATCAAACGACAACGCGAAGGTCTCGAAGGAGAGTGGTTTACCAAAAATCAACTCATAGGCGTAAAGAGAAGAGGCGAATGGTGTGGCGAAAGCGATCCGATTAGCCCAAAAAAGAAACGAACCTCGCTCGGAAACTTTAGTCCTCTTTTGAAGAAGAAGAAGAGTGCGTGAAATACCGAAGAACACGAAGAAGGTAAAAAGAGAGAAGAAAAACTTGGAAAAACACGCGCGCGCGCACGCACGCACGCACGCAATAGATACACAGACATACAAATAATAGCGAGAAGCACGCATTTAGATCAAACAGTGTAATAACAAGCTAAATCCCGCGGTTAATTTTTGACAACACAAATCCGCGTGAATGATGCGGTTACGCTTCTTTGTTACGACCAAGCGTCCCATCT
>ENA-OWPI01000237-OWPI01000237.1-marine-metagenome-genome-assembly--contig:-NODE-237-length-83984-cov-13.765097_pt1 | contig 83984 bp, 56 predicted proteins | sample MGYA00238138_ERZ651775 | MGnify/ENA primary metagenome ERZ651775 (study PRJEB26906, sample SAMN06265043) | marine metagenome | isolation source: Helgoland LTER site | place: Germany:Helgoland, sampling... | reverse complement strand
ACCCTAAACCCTAAACCCTAAACCCTAAACCCTAAACCCTAAACCCTAAACCCTAAACCCTAAACCCTAAACCCTAATATTTAGGGTGTGCTAGGGTTGGAAACCCTAAACGGTAGGGTTTAACACCCTAAATACAGTAGGGGTCCTGTTTTCTCGCGCGCTCGCGCGATTGAAGCTGAATAGATAGCATGTAGGCGTCAAATGTATGTGTACGCATGTATGCACGAGTTTTTAATTCGTACATTCGCGATTTAGGTTGATTTAACGGAGTTTTGTATTTTTTTCAAGTGAAAATTGTAGGGGAGTTCCGGATTAGGGGTTTGTATTAAAAGTTCTGTACTATATTATTCACTGCTCCCTTCTTCTTTATCTTCTTCTGTAGCGTTCGATGACGCACCACTATCGCTTTCTACTAAATCATCCATCTCCACAACCATCGTCATTCCAGGACTGAACATTACGAATGCAACTACCGATGAAAGAGCAAATAAAACTGAATACACCGCATGACGGCGCATTTTCTTCTCCTCCGGCGAGAGCTTCCTCTTTTCCTCTTTTTCTACCCACCCTTGTTGTTTCTTCCGTCTTGCTCCGTCGCGCCAAGTCGTCGGATCAATATTCTTCCCATCTACATTCGTTCCGTCATCTTCTCCCGCATTCAAAGGTTTTCGAGCTTGAACGTATTTCTTCACGTTCTCAACATACGCGATACATTTTGGGTACGCTTTGAGCTCGCCTCGAAGACTTTCCGTCGCGTTTGAAAATACGACGTAATACAACACTGAAAACAAATCCGCATCGCAGTTTGTAGGAGTGTTCGAACCCAGCGCGAACAACTTGTCGCTTCCGTTAGTATCGTCCGGCAACATCGTTTCTATGACGTCGAACGCTTGACTCGCAATCACTCGCGCTTTAATCTCGTCGCACGTCGGCGCACCTCTCTTCTCTCTCCATTTGTTCGGGACGATTCGATTGAGCGGGAAAGGATACTTACTCCCATACATAGGTCGCGTTTTCTCTATAAAAGTACCCTCGTGCGTCCAAGTGAAATATTCGCACGCTTCCTTGAGAATGCCGTTTGCTATTGAAGAGAAGCACACATCTCGTGCTCTATCTGTCTCAGAGAGCCCTTCGTTGAGATTCTGACATTCGTGTTTCAGATGGTGCAATATGCGGTACGTGGCAACTTTTGAATCGTTTTTGATTTCATCCCCCAAACCACCGACGACGGTATACTCTCCGTTGCCAGCTTCCAAACACGGCAGTACCGAGGATGGCGAAGAAGACGGCGTGAAACAGACCTCCGTCTCGTGCGGGATGCCGGCAAGTCGCAAGTAAGTTTCTACTTTTAAGCACTCCAAGTCGAAGGAGAGGTCTGACGTAGAAGGATTAGAAGAAGGAGGAGATGCCCATTTATGCAAGACAACAACGCTCATTTCATTACCGGCCATGTTTTTGGTATGTGTTTTTATGACGTGCTGCGAGTATATATCTCCTCAAAATTACAAAAGTGCAAAATCAAACCACGATGTCTCCCCCTGCGGTGGAGCCGGCGGTAGCAGCTGCACGACGAAGGATATCATCACTAAATTCACATTTGTGTTCATCTTCGAGTCTTTCTTCTACTTCGTCGTCGTCTTTATCAACGCGTATCTTTGTTTCCGATAAAGTACAAACCGCATTAAAAAACAACATTCCGGTTGTCGCTCTCGAATCGACAATCATCTCGCACGGCATGTCATACCCGGAGAACTGCAAGTGTGCCACGGAGGTTGAAGATATCATCTCCTCAAAAGGATGTGTACCAGCTACAATTGCCATAATTGACGGATACGTCAAAGTTGGACTCTCGCGAAAAGAAATCGATAAATTAGGTAAGGAAGGAGCTAGGGGTGATGTGCAAAAAGTCTCGAGACGAGATATCGCTCCGATTTTAGCGAATGCGTCGCTGTCGGAATCATCACTTGGTCGATTAAAACTTGGTGCAACTACGGTTTCGGCGACTTTATTAATCGCAGACATGATGAAAATCCCCGTTTTTGTTACGGGCGGCATCGGAGGCGTTCATCGAAACGCAGAGACGACTTTTGACATATCGAGCGACCTCATCGAGCTATCTCGTGCGAAGAACACGGTCGTGGTGTGCGCGGGAGTCAAATCTATTTTAGATATAGGAAAAACGTTAGAGGTTTTAGAAACGTTAGGTGTCACCACGGTTGGGTACAAGACGACCGCGTTTCCGGCTTTCTTTACTCGTGATTCAGGCTTTAAACCATCGACGTTCGTAAACTCGGCCGAGGAAGCGGCAAATCTCATCGATGCGCGAAACGCTCTGCGATTGAACAGTGGAGTATTGTTTGCCGTTCCAGTACCAGAACAGTACGAAAAAGCGACTGGTGCTGAGATTGAGCGTTGCACGACGCAAGCGATTCGGGAAGCCAAGAGGCGGAGGATATCCGGACGCGATGTTACGCCGTTCTTGCTCAAACGAATCGTCGAGCTCTCGAAAGGAAAGAGTTTAAGCACAAACATAGCTCTTGTTAAGAACAACGCGGAAGTTGGGGCAGATATAGCAATTGCACTGAAAGATATGCGGCGCAGCGCAACTTAGCCATTAGATATACGTGTAGCCCAACCTAATTAAGAACGAATACGAAAAAGCGCGTATTATTTATTTTCAATATATCTATTACAACTGCATCGCGAATTCAATCACCGAGGTGACTTTTTCTGGTTCGACTGAGCCGATCTTGGCCTCTACAATACCATCGATTACGTGTTCGAGTTCGGAGAGGTAGCTTCGCATTTCCTCGGGCGCGATTTCTCTCTTCGCACTTTCGCGAAGATACTTCTTTATGCGCTCTTCACAGACGCGTCGACGCAGTCGCAAAGAGAAGAATTCCCGACTCGTTTCCCATTCAACGACTGCTTTGATTGCCCTCTTGTGAAGCATGACGCCCGGAGTATCGTGTAAAGCAGCGAAATGAACGGCGAGTTGTTTCATCGTCGGCGTGAGCTGTTTCTGGAGATGACTGTTGTGTTCTAAGCTTTTCACCGTTCGACGCATCGTCTTTACCAAATCGTCTTTTCGAAACTTGATATCGACGATACCTTCCGGTTCCAAAACGCCCCCCTTGGCGCCATCGCTCGCGTAGAACTCCATTTGTTCGGGGTTGATGGATGAATCAATTACTACCCAGGCGCCGCCGCGCAACTCGCCGCCTCGAGGAATGTAAACGAATATCGGCTGCTTGAACTCGCGCAGCGCGTCGACAATGCACGCGCCGTATTTCAAAACCTCTCCGTACATGTCGCGCAGGCCTCCCGCAAATCCTCTCCAATTTGCAAATATAATCAGCGGCAATCCTTCTCGGTTCATATCTCCAATCGCTTGCGCGGTTTTGAACGCGGAATCCGGGAACCACACCTGCCCAGCTTGGGTCTCTTCGCCAATTTGAGCGCCAGGAAACGCCGGGTCAGCCGGTATCGTCTTGTTCACCATTCTCGTTTCAACCGCCACGCACCCTATGGGTAATCCTCCCAATCTCGCGCGTCCTGTGACGACAGTTCTACCCCAATCTTGCATGACTTCCGTGAACGAGTTCGTATCGAAAAAATCGCGCAAAATCTCGCGCGGATCGTACGGCGACTTGGTAGCTGCCGGATCAAACCTCAAAGTTCTGTGGATAGAGTCACCGCCACTTTCGAAAGCATCCGCGTCGTTATCGAGATAGTAAGAAAGTGCTCCGCCAATACTCGCCGGAACGTACGATAGCCAATTTAACACGGCTTTTACGCCCTGAACGTCATCTGGAACAACCATATGAGAAACGCCGTTCGAACCCATCACTTTTGGGCCACCAATTTGCGCGTTTGAAGTGTATACATCTCGTCCTAAAACTTTGTTCAGAGCGCTCGCTCCAGTTAAGATGAGCGGCGCCTCTTGGTGTTGCACGACGCGTTGGCATAATCGCGAGCAATACGCGCCAATGCCTACCGAGCGCGCGGTAACGTATGCAATAGTTACGGTAGATTGGTATGCGCGAGAGGTCGCGGAAGCTATTTCGCCAGAACCTTGAAGGCACTCGACACCTTGTCCACCGCAAATATCCGTAAGCGCGTAGCGAACTTCGTTGTTCTCGAGTAACCGCGTTCCTTTCACGCGTCCATTTGCACCGAGCATCTCGTAATCATCTTCGGAGAGGTAAATGTACTTGAATCCTTTGCGCGGATCTTTCTCGTCTATCCAACACACTTGAAATGCAGCTTTCACGGCTTCGTCGAGGCCAATGCGTGCACCAGAGTTTGCCGAGACGTAGACACACGGTATAGCCAACTCAACTGCCAAGTCCATGGCGGCTCTGTACACGGCGTCTTCCGGCGGCGAAAGCGAGCCCGACATGTGCGTTATATCATTTGACACTAATATAATATCTCTTCCATCGGGATACTCCTTCGTATTTAACGTGAGCTTCCAGCAAACCATGCCGCAATCGTTATGACCGGCAGGGCGGTTCGCTGGCACAAGCTTTCGTTTCTGACCGGGCAAGATTTCTAAAATCGAGCCAATCGACGATCGCGGTGACGTCGGACCATTATTGCCCAATACGCCGCCTGAGTAAGAGCCGCCTTGAAGCGCGAGTTCAACAATTGACGAGATACAGCCACCTTCTTCGTGGAGCACGTTTGCAAAAATCTCCGGGAAGTCATACACGTACGTTGATGATAAGTTTTGAGCAACCATTCTTTTGCGTTGCGTAACGTTTAGGAGCGGATGCGCTTCCGGTACACCCCGATCGAGGGAGGTTTGAATCTTGAACTTTAATCCGGAGGTGTTCAGAGCAACGACAGATCCAGAATCACCGACGCGCACTTCTACGCACACTACTTTTAATCTCTTCAAATCCGCGAATGCTAAGTTAACGAAGGAATCGATGGCACTTTCTACGTGTGGTAAATCTAACTTGTCGTCGGCGCCGACGAGATGGATAAACACGTGATTCCACGCCGTTCTGTGCGAACCGACGGCTAGCTCCAGTGATCCTAAAACATCTGCCAAAACCGAATCTTCTGGTGGTAAAAACGGTGTTTCTTCTGCTGAAATGCCGGAATCTGAATAAGATGTCCTCGACGGCCGGGGGGTGGGGTTCGGTGAGAAATTTACGAGAAGTAAGTCTTTATCGTACACCGCCGCCCGTAAGAAGACGCGACGATCTCTTTGCGGCTGCTTGTGTCCAGGCTTCTTTGGAGTCTCTTCGGCGAGAAAAACACCGATGGAGTAATCCGAAGGCGTGACAAAGTTCGGATTACGCTGCCGAGTTCTGGAATTCAATTTTCCGACGCATTCAATCTTCTCGAAAGGATCGAGTCGATCGACTTCCATGTGAGAAGCTACGTGCGGCCAAAAACCATTCGCGGCGTACATCTCATCAAAGCCATCGGCTCCCGAGGCTGCAGTGCCAGATCTTTTGAACGCAAAGTGATGCGGACGAGCATCCAATGACAAAAGCGTCACGCTCACTTTCGTAATTGTACTAGTAAATGCGCCCGCCAAGTTTTGCCCTGTGACGAAAGCCGCCGCCGCCGCGCGAACTTCCTTTTCATCTCTGCCAACTAATCTGGGATAGGAAATGACAAAAGCAAGTTCCCGCGGACTTAAATCCGACGCTTCTGGTAATGCTGCTACCGCTTGCCCGAGAGACGGCGCAAACAAAACGATAGAATCTGAACCGTTCAACTTGACGCTCGTCACCGTCATTTCGGTCCGGCACGGTTCCGGATCGGCACCCGCAATCTTCTTCAAATCCACTCCAGTGGATGAAAACAACGCCTCGATGGCATCAAATCGCGCGGTTTCAGATACACCGTCGAACAGTGAGTCCCAGTTGTATTGCAAGTGCGTGTTTTCAATCTCTGAAATATCGTCATAAGATTCCAATCGCGAAAGCGTATTTTGTTTATCCAAATAGATTCTTCCAACATTTCGAGCGAACGTTTGAGAGCCTGACGGTGTATTATTCGTCGGCGTCGATTCACCTCCACCGGTGTAAGAAAGCGAGGAGTCATCTTCTGAAACTACGGATTGTAAATCAACTTCGCTTCCATACAGCGATCCAGCGCTGCGTAATCCTCGTGAATTGGAGCGCGAATGCCCACCTCCACCTGGCGTGTCGAAAGACTCGTTCAAAGAAAGCTGCGTGAAGGATGCGAACGATTCTTCTCGTCGCACGCGCGATCGTTCTGCGGCTATTTTTTCGCGTCTGGATTGTCTCGAGACTTCTTGCTTCTTTACAATAATTTCGCGCGCCCGTTGGGATAGCTTCTCGTGTCTGTGACCAACGAGGTTCATGCATCTATGCACCGCGGAATGGCACGCGTGGATATCCATAAATCCATTATCGGCAACATAATCTAATATTGTGACTATCAGTTCTGATCTGCGCTCTAACTTCGCGTGCGCGTGTGCGTATTGAGTCACTGTAAAAATATCATCGCGATGCGATTCTCTCAGAAGCATAATTGCGTCTTCAAAGCTCGCGCAGCTCGAGAAAGTCTCTTCAATATCCAAGAACATTTCCATGTATCCAGTCAGCACGCGAGCTTTTGATGAGTGCAATCCACCTTCGTGACGATCGCAGAATTTCGACAAAGATGCAAACGTAGTATCATTCTCTTGTATTATTTTACGAACGTTTTGTACCGCTGATGCTACGGTGTTTGTATATCGAGCCGATTCGCTCGGAGATGATTGCGAAGTTTCAATATCGCACGCGATGAGATGCAAGTCCTTTATCGTCTTTTCGTCTAATCGACTCGCGATCGCGTCGCGTGCCTCTTTGAAATCCTCGAGGACGAGTTCTATCGTACCCAAAACTTCAAATAACTCTCGCAATGGATCGCCGTCGAAGTGATACCCTTGCAGGAGTTGAATCATAGCCGCAGAATTTCTAGAAAACTTATCCAGGTGTGATCCAGCCGCGCTCACCGTAAACTTCCGCGGTTTAGATACCGGAAAGACACCTTTGAATGGTTTTGTGAGCTTCATAGAGCTTGGATCATCGACCACTACTGCGCACAAAACGTCCCCGGGCTCAAGTTGGCTGCCTATTTGCGCAACGTGACTGACGATACCAGAAGTTGTCGATATCAACGGCATAACCGTCTTCATCACCTCGATTTCGCAATACGGTTCGTTTACTTTACAACTTCCTCCGTTCGGAACGAGAAATTTCAATAGTTTTCCTGTGGTATTCGCGCACAATTTGGTCGCGTCGAAATCTTCCGGAAAAAAGCAAGGATATCCGTCGATATGGATTTTCATCCCGACTTTGGACTCTTCCGGGTACACAGTATGAGAGCGGTTATTCAAAATGATTTTCAAACCTCCGTCAAAGAGTTGCAAGGACTCCGCTGCGAGCATTTGGTCGTTGATGTAAATGCAAAAACTTGATTTACTTCCCATGCAGACTTTCAAGGAATATTTAATATCGTTGTATATGAGCTCGAAAGAGTGTTCGCTCAAGTTTGCCATCCAGAGCTCCGGCGGGACACCTCTTCTCAAGCACTGCGCAACCTGCTCCTCGAGCTTTTTAGACTCCGCTGAGGCTTTCAAAACAGCTCCACACGCAATGACGACGTGGTCGGGAAGTTCTGGTGCTCGGTCCCCGATCGCGATCAAGCCGTCTAACCAGGCCGTGTCGTGGACGTTAGCCCTGAAATCATCTTTTTCGAGCAGAGTCATCAAGTACTTTACGTTACAGTGGATTTGTCCTCGCACAGAGAACTCGGATAATGTTTGCACGAGCGCAGTTGAAGCTTCTTCTCGCGTTTCGCGATGAGCGAAAATGTGTCCAAACTGCGAATCGGCGAATTGGTGGACTCCTCCGCCTCCAGAACCAATCGAAAAATTGCCGTTTACGCCAGGCATGGTGCGAAAGTGTAACTCGTGAATGGCACCAGATGTCGGTTTAAACCCACTATCTGGATCTTCGGCGGTAATTCTCCCAGCTACGCAGTGTCCAATCGGTTGAATTGGTTTCGCGGTATCAAAATCAATCGAGCTAACGCCCATAACGTCGCTTTGCGCAAAAAATCTGCGAATGTGTGGGATTTTGTGCAACGGAATGCCCATGGCGATTTGCAGTTGTACTGCAGGAATATTTACTCCAGTAATAGTTTCTGTGACAGGATGCTCCACTTGTAATCTCGGGTTGACCTCTAAAAATGAATACGCCCCGGTAATGCAGTTAAATAGATATTCCACGGTGCCTACGCCGGCGTAACCCACTTTCTTTGCCAAACGAACCGCGCCGCGCTCCAGTTCTTCGCACAGTTTCCTCGGAGCGACGGTAATTGGCCCTTCTTCGATAATTTTCTGATGACGTCGCTGTACAGAACAGTCGCGCCCGTATAAAGCGATCGCTTGACCGTACTGATCTGCCACCATTTGTACTTCCAAGTGACGAGAATTCTGCGACAATTTCTGAATGAAAATTGGACTCATCGGCACTTCCTGTTGCACCTGCTGAAACGAAGCGCGTAGTTCTGCATCGTTGCGAACCATTCGAATACCTTTACCTCCACCTCCTTCGGACGCTTTAATCATGACCGGATATCCGATCGATTCATTGATTACGCGTTCGGCTTTTTCCACGTCTCTGACCGTAGCTTTTGCTAATAAATCTTCCGGTATGGAACAATCGGTATCATCGGCGTTGTTCAAAGTCAAACCGGATCCGGACCAGGGGATGACATCAACACCACACGATTGAGCTAGAATATTCGCACAAATCTTATCACCGACAGCGTCCATGGCTGAACTCGGCGGGCCGAGAAAGGCTATGTTGTGATGGGATAATCCTTCCGGAAGCTTTGGATTTTCGCTGGCATGCCCCCAACCGGGCCACACGGCGTCGGCGCCACATCTGCGCGCAATTTTTACAATCAAATCGACATTTGCAAAGTTATGCACGTTTGAGCCGCCTTCTACGATGATGTATTCGTCCGCTAATCGAATATACTCCGCGTTCGTTCTTAAATCGTCCTCTGTCGCCATGCAAACCAAATGTAACACATCGTGCGATTTGAACGTCTCGTAAGCCCAGGAGCGTAAACTTCTGATTGCTTTCGTCGCACCAACTGTTATTGTTATTTTATACACAGAAGAGAGAGATAAAAAGAAATGTTATCAGTTGCGTCAAAATAATAATCATAATACACAGTGACCGCGTCTTTGACACAAAATGAACGCGTCCGTCGATTGTGATTTGAGGAAAGAGAGAGAACGAGAGAACGAGAGAACGAGAGAAACGAGAGAAAGAACGAGAGAAGAAAAAAAAAGGAAAAATAAAATAAAGAAAATTGAAGAACGCACGTCCGTTGGATGCGATGAGCACCGTTCGAATCAAGCGATTCCCTCCTCGACTAAAGACATAGTTCTCAAACTCGGCGCTCGACATCGACACTGTTTCAATTGGATGGAAAGTTGTAAAAAGGAGGGTGAGTAAACGAGCGGTCAATACAAATTTCTAATGTTCTAAATTTGTGACACGGAAAAAGTTGGTTTTTATCCAAGCCAGCGCTCGCGAGTGTGCGCGACGTCGTATCGCGGAAGAAATCCACATCGCAAATGCGATGGTTGAAAATATGAACGAAAGAGTGATGAGTATCGTATACACGCACTGTTTGAGAGTTTACTCGCGTCCAGTCGCACCGCTCCGCGCGACACTTTTTGATTTTCGCTCCGATAACGCTTGATTTTATGCGGTGTTTTTTTTCTGTTTTTCTGTTTTTTCCAAACTGCATAAAAGACGAACCAACTGACCACGACTCTCTCTCCTCCAGAGAAAAGAAGAGAAAAAGTAAAGAGCGCGCGGATGGAGCAAAAAGAGGAGCAGTTTTTAGAGTAAAGCAGTAAGGCGTACATGACTGTTGTTGTTCTCGTTCGTTCTTCTTCTTCTTTCACAGCTACTCAACTTCGCCGTCGTCAACCTCGTCATCTTCGTCGTAACCACCACCATCGTACTACGAAAACGATGACAACGACGACGAGAAAAACAAGCCTCTCAGCCTCGGGTGCGGGAGAAGCACAACACGGTGGTAAACTATTCATGGGAATGGATTTTGGAACATCCGGATGTCGCGTATCGCTCATCGACGAGCGCGGCGTGCAAAAGTTTGAAACCTCGGTGAAATACACGGATACTCGCGAGGCGAACAACAAAACGTCTTCTTCTTCTTCTTCTTCGATGACGGCGATTTGGGAAGACGCGCTGTGGACGAGTCTCGAAAATATTCCTAGAGAAACGCGAGAGCGCATTGTATCCGTCGCTATCGACGGCACCTCCGGTACTGTTATCATTGTACATCCCGAGAGCGGCGAACCTTTGTATAAGGCCATGATGTACAATGAAAAGTTTGAAGTTGGCGCGCAATATCTCGCCTCGGAGAGTTGTCGAGTGCCAGACGGCCACGTCACGAGAAGTAGCACTTCTGCGTTAAGTAAACTCGCGCACTATTTCGCAAACGAACATCCAAAACCGAGTTCGTACAAGCTTTTGCATCACGCGGATTGGCTGAGTTATAAATTACACGAGAACATGGGCGTATCTGACTTCAACAACTCTTTAAAACTTGGATTCGATCCGGGCTCCGAAACCTATCCGCAATGGATGTTGGACTTGCCTTTTGCAGAAGCACTGCCAAAGACGATGTTACCTCCTGGTGCACGCATAGGAGTCGTTCAAAACCCTCGCGCGAAGGAATTCCTATCGAATCCTGAGTGCATCGTTTGTACGGGAACGACTGATTCAGTCGCCGCCTTCATAGCTTCGGGCGCGAATGAGCCCGGCGACGCGTGCACATCTCTCGGTTCCACGTTAGCCTGGAAACTTATTAGCGAAGCGCGCGTAGATGACGCTAGCGTTGGTATTTATTCTCACAAAATTGGAGACCAATATTGGTTGGTCGGTGGTGCGTGCAATACGGGAGGAAACATTTTGCGTGCTTTTTTCACCAACGACGAACTCCAATCGTTGACCGATACCATCGAGATGGAAAACATGTTCGAGTTGAATCTATTCGGTGTTCGGGACGCGGATTTTTTCAAAAGTAACGCCGGTGGTGATTTTGGCTTAGAAGTGAGCGATGCGGTGAAAAAATGCGAGAGTGAAAGAGAAACGTGCGAGAACGACGCCGTTTTTTTGTGCAAAATTTTCTCCTCGATTGCTAAGGCTGAAAAGAGGTGCTACGATAACGCAAACGCGATGGGAGCGTCTGAGAAATTGAAGAAAGTGTACACCTCTGGCGGCGGCGCAGCAAATGCGACGTGGTGTAAAATGAGAAGCTCTTGCTTGAGCATTGACAACAAGTCTGGTTCTACGATCGATGTCGTTGCGAGTGAATACACCGAGGCTTCCTACGGCACCGCGTTGCTCGCTAAAAAAGGTTATCATTCGCGATGATACGATAGTTTTTGTGGTATGAAAATTAGTGTATAGCAATACAACGTTCGTTTTTTACGCGATATCTTCTTCTTCGCGCGTGAACAACGCCTTTACACGTGCACAATCGCTCGATCGTTCGTTTTTTCCTCTAATCCTTAGGAAGAAGAGTTTCTTGCGCTCCTTCGGCGTCTTTCGGCGCGTCATTCTCCACGTCCACGTCTCCCCAAACTGAATCGCCAAACTCTTCTAAATTACACTCGTCTTTTGAGTAGTCTTCCCCGGGGATATCCGTCGTGTATATGTCTAACTTTTCTCTGAGCATCTTTATCTTTGAAATAGAGACGGAAAACTCTTCCACGCGTCCTTTATTGCCTTTGTACATGATCATATACGGCAACACTTTCACGCCAAGCGTCTTGCACATGTCTTTGTTCTCGTCAAAGTTTACTTTCAACAGGACCATCTTCCCGTCAAACTGTCGTCCCATTTTGCACAACTTCGGATACAGAGCTCGGCAAGCTCCGCACCACTTGGCGTAAACGTCCACGACGACCAGTTTATCTTGGTTATTGCACAATGCCTCTAAAAGTTCCGGCGTCCCGTTTATATCTATCATATTCGGCGAAGCATCCTTCAGCCACCACTCGTTCTTGGCATCTATTCTTCCCATGTTCATTTTTAACAACGAGCCGCGTCGAGTGAGATTACTACTGCAGCCGTTATTCGTGTTACACTTCATTCGTCTTCTTGCCACGTCTTTTTGTTTTTGTTTTTGTTGTTGATTATTATTATTATGTTGTTGTCCTCCCTTTAAGGTGCAGCGCGTTTGCATCAAAGTCTTTCTCGAATTTTTCCGCACTGGCGATGATGACGCAGGCTTGCCACCAATCAAGGCAATAGTTTGTGACACCGGTGCTGTCAACATATTCTTCTTCTTTTTCTTTACTTTGATGAGTGCGTCGTGTGTTTACGCGCGCTTTTATTCTTTTTCTTCTTCTTCTAGAGACTACTTCTTCCTCTTTGTCGTCTTCGTCGTCGTCGTCGTCGTGCGAGATTATTATACGGGAGAGAGCGATGAGAAAGCAAAAACCCAACAAAATTCACATGTGCACAAAACAAAAAAATTCTTGCTCTTCTGATAATCTGCCACAAAACAACACACAATTAACAGAGAGAGAATTCAGACGTAATTGACGCGACAACCGCGCACAAGAAAATTGTCCCGCTGCTGTGTGCGCGTGTGTATATCAAATCGTTTCGTAGAGAAGATATTTGAACGACAATGTCGTCGCATCGCGTTGCCTCGAGAGCGGCAGAACAGGACGACGGCGCTTTCGGAGGTGAAGAAGGAGAAGGGAATAATAAGACGCACGCGTTCGATCGAATTCGACGACACGCTGCTCACGCAAAAGACGAATCCGGGAAGGGCACGAAAAATGTCTCTCCAGAGTCGCCGTTGACGTTACAATCATTCCGAGGGGATGTAAACGATAACGTACGCTCTCACGTAGACCCCGCGGAGGAAGAGTACGAGCGCGCGAAGTACGAGGAAGAGGTTATTAAAGAGCGAATTAGAGACCGAGAATCGTACGAGAAAACGGGGAAAATAAAAAGCGTGGGGACTCCGAAAAAGTCCTCGCTGTACAGTCACGCCACGACGACGCAAAGAGGAGGAGGAAATGGAGGCGGACAAAGGATGAACGGAAATCAAATGACGCAAGAAGAGCTCGAAAAGCTGACGTTGGAAGATCTAGCCATCGATTCAGACCCGGAAGACGACGTGGAAAATAATAACGCGCACGGCAGCAGCAGATACAACAGAGGAAGCGTACGAAATGCGAGCGAGCTCGATATCTCTTCCGTGTTATCGGACGATAGACAAAGTCGAGACACGAGTAAACGCACTGGAACGAATTCGAGGCGCACCGATGGACGATCTGTCGGCGCCTCCTCGACGTCAAGGAAGCATAACACGAGAAAAGCGCTTCAACTCGCCCAAAAAGAAGCGTTAGCCATCGAGTCGGAACTGAAGAAAGAGGAAGACGAAAGAATAGCCGAACTCTCGAAAAGTACGGCAGAAGAAGACTACAAACTTTTACAAGCGGCAAAGGAGCGAAAGAAAGAAGCGTTGATTGCTCGAGAAAATAGAAAACATCGCGAAAGGTGGGGCTTATCAAAAGACGCACCGGTGACGACTTCTTCGAGGAACGTGGACTTTGCCGGTAACGAACAAAAGTTGGAGCCAGAATTTGAGCTCGCGTCGGATAATCCATTCGACACCTCCGGCGGTATGATTGATAGAATTTTAGCACAAAACAACGTCACGCCTACAGCGAGCACGCCGCCAACGCGTCGCATTCAACGACCTTCTACGGCAGCGGCAAACGAGGGGACCGTCGTCGAAGAAGAGAAAGATTGGTTCGTGCAGTTGCAAGAGTCATTGTTTGGGTGCTGCATAGCGGGTGGGCAGGGGTCGGGAAGAGAAGGAAAAACTCCAGAGCAGAAAGCAGCAAAGAAAGCAGCAGCAGCAGCAGCTCAGACGAGGAACGCCCCCAGATGAAGTTAAAAAGAAGAGGCAGGTTTTCGAGTTTTTTGTCATCATACGTAAACCTCGCCTGCCTTGGAGAGTACAAGAGAGATCAATGATTAATGAACGAATAAGTTGTGTATTGTACGATATTTCATGTGTAATTTTAACATTTTGTATTACATTTTTTGAATGCTCAGGTGACTTTGTGCGAAACTCGCGCTCATCATCCTCGCGACGAGACGTGAGCTGAACGCATGCTAAGTCCCGCGTAGTTTAACAAACCTCCTTCTCGTTCCTCTTTTCATAGTTTGCATCATGTTATTATTATTTTTATTATTATCAATCTTTATTATCAATCTTTATTATTATATACTGGTATGTAGTAGTGAGTTCTTTTCACTACAAAATTCCAATTTTTTCTCGATCGGTATTTCTACCATCTCTTTTTCCCAACCCCGCCGACTTGACGCAGGGCGATATATCACTCGTTCGTCTGTCCGGTAGCCGCAGCCGTCAGTGTCTTTAAAAGCGACCTCTCCTTTGAATAGCACTTCAAGCACAAATCCACGCCGACGGTCGTCTTCGACTTTGCCCATTGCGAGGTCTTCGTGGTTTTGCAATCGTTACAAACTTTATTAGCCATTGAATTGCGCTCCACTTTATAACACGAGTTACACAAGTCGACGCCGGGAGTTTTCTTGGATTTGTACCAACCCGCCATCGAACTCTTTCGCGAGGCGCACACGCCGCACTGTTTGTTGGAGAGCGACAACTTTTCTTTGTTGTAACAGTTGACACATAAATCCGCGCCGAGGATAACCTTCGACTTGATCCATTTAGACGAAGTCTTGTCAGATTTGCACAAATAACACGTTTTTGTAGTGAGCGCCAATTTTTCTCGAACATAACATCGCTGGCAGACAAACTTGCCCGGAAATCTCTTACTTTTCGACCACGCGATGGAGGTTTTCGAGGATCCACAGTCGTTGCATTCTCGATTTTGCACTTTCAGTAACTCTACATAGTAGCACTTATCGCACAAGTACGTGCCTTTGACGACTTTCGACCTGTACCAATCCGAGTGCGTCTGCGTCGTTTGACAGTCGTTGCAAATCCGATTACTGAGAACCAACCTCTCCTTTTTGTAGCACGACTGGCACATATCGTTTCCGACGAGGATTTTAGACTTGTACCAAGATCTTTTTTGGATGCCGGTGCAATCTGGCGTCGAGCACGTGCGAAGTGGTTTTTCCAAATCTCCGTCTTTCTCTGCCGCGATTTGGTGATCGTTGACGACTAAAACCAGACTGTCCCGCTCCTCCAAATTTTGTCCAAGAAATTGTTGTTGTTTTTCTCCCTCTCCTTGGTGGTGGTGTTGGAAGAGCGTTACGCTCGTGGACTTCGCCAGAGGTATTTGCGTTCCCATGGAGCTCTCTTCTTCGGCGATGCTGTTCTGCAACAGTAGCGCTTCCTGATCTCTTCTCGGCATCTTTTTTCTTTTTCTTACTACTAATAATAATAAGAAGAGGTTGCCTCTTTCCAACAAGAAAAGGAAAAAGCCGCGCGCTTCTTCTCGGGGAGGAGGAGATGGAAGAAGAAGACAAAGAACTGAAGAAGAAAGTGAGGAAGGTGGAGAGTAGTAGTAGTAGTAGTAGTAGTAGTAGAAGAAGAAGAAGAAGACGACGACGACGTAAATAAAGACGACGAGGACGACGGGAAGAGAGTAAGGTAAGCAAAACAAACCCTTCTCTGCTTTCTTCTCTTCTTTTTCTGTTTGTATGGATTCTGTCTGTGGAATTGATTTGTTTTCGTCCGAATTTTTCTTTTTGCCCTCAAAATAATCATCTTGCAGAAAAAGGGAAGCTTCTAGAGAAAAGAAGAGAAAAGAAGTACAAGAAAAGAAGAACACGCGCGCGATGAGTAGCGTCGTCGCGTTCCAATCGATGATATCTGGAAAGACGGGAGCGTCTCCGACGTCATCTATACGTCGGCGACGGCGGCGGTATCATCCATGCCAGCGCTTTTCACCAGTTCCTTCTTCTTCTTCTTCTTCTTCTTCTTCTTCTTCTTCTCGTCCTGAGAAACAATTGGATGTCGTTGCACGAAGTACGAACCGAGATGAAGACGAGAGAGCTTTGAACGACGAAGACGTTCGGCGAGAAGAAGAAGTCGTGGTCGAAAGTGAACGATCAGACGTGGTGAATGGAGGAGAAAAGGATAACTCTGAAACGGAATCTTCGTCCTCAGCGACGGCTTTTAAATTTAGCGCGACGAAAAGTACCGGAACGAGAAACGAAGAAGAAGAGGAGGAGAAGGAAGAAGAAGAAAAAGAAGGAAAGAAGAAGGGGAAGATGGAAAACGAGCACACGAATAAGAGCGAGAAAATAAAAAACGCGTTGGTTCAGACGAAAACGTTCGCGCTCAATTTACCGTTCATATCGCACGTGCGGGTTTTCCTGGACCGCAAATCAAAGTGGGAGAAACTATACGGCGAGGCGAATGAAAAGTTTGCGGACCACAAAAAGCAAGACGAGTTGATGCTCGAACTGCATCGCTTCGGACGGGTCGAAGAAATTATCGAACGGTTTGAATCGAGAAAATACGCGAGTGGACCAAGAAGTGTGACCGCGTACATGGCTGCGTTGATATCATCACAAAGAATGGATAAATATTTCGAGCATCAAGGAGCAACTTCTTCTTCCTCGAAAACGACGTCGGAGCTTGAGGACAAAGACGAAAAAACGAAAGATGGAGAAGGCGACGCGAAGAGTGATTTGCCGTCTTCAACCATTCCAAAGCCCCCTCCGCATTTGACGAGATCTTCTACGGCGACAACTTACCAACCGATGGAGATTGGAGGAGACTCGCTGCCGCTGCTTTTGAAAGATTTGAGCGAACGCGCGGATCCGGATAAATCTTTGAAGATGGCCCGAACCGTTCGGTTTGGACGAGCGAGTACGCCCATCCACGTAGTCGTAGAAGGCGGCAACATCTCAAAAGTCGGGAAAGTCAAAGGTTTCTTTGGAAATATGTTTATGTTCGTTGGTGTCGTATCGTGCATTTCATGGACGGGTTCATATCTCCTTCGTCGCTACTTTGCTACCATGAAAATTACCACCGTAGTGACGTCCTCGCCTTCGTCTTCGTCGTCATCCTCGTTGGGCAAGTCGTCGTCTTCGTCGTCTTCATTGCATCCGCCGACGAGTTCAGGCAGCGGTGGTGTAAAGAAGGACGACGAGGAAAGTGACTCGGGCACTCCTTCCTTCGCTCCGAAACAATACGATAAAGATACGATGCCCGAGAAGAACAAAAAAACATTTAAAGACGTTCGCGGTTGCGACGAATGCAAAGGTGAATTGCAAGAAGTCGTCGAGTATCTTCGCAATCCGGATAAGTTCACGCGTCTCGGAGGAAAGTTACCGAAGGGCATTTTGCTCACAGGACCGCCGGGAACTGGTAAGACTTTGCTAGCCAGAGCGGTCGCGGGTGAGGCGGATGTTCCGTTTTTCTATCGCTCTGGCTCCGAGTTCGAAGAGATGTTCGTTGGCGTCGGATCAAAACGGGTGCGACAACTTTTTGCCGCCGCTAAGAAGAAAACTCCGTGCATCGTATTTATCGATGAAATTGACGCAGTAGGAACATCGCGCAAGTCGTGGGAATCACAGTCTGGGGGACGCAAAACGCTGAACCAGCTCCTCACCGAAATGGATGGATTCGAACAAAACGATGGTATCATCGTTCTGGCGGCGACCAACTTACCCGAGAGTTTGGATCCAGCGCTTACGCGACCTGGTAGGTTCGATAAAACCGTTCACGTGCCAAATCCAGACATCGGAGGACGCAGAGATATTCTCAAACACTACTTGGACGATAAACCTGTCGCGAAAGACGTCGATGTCGACGCGTTAGCTAGAGGAACTTCCGGATTATCCGGAGCCGAGTTGTCGAACCTCGTCAACATTGCGGCGGTGCGAGCGGCGGTGACGGATGAAACTTCAATCACGCTAAAAACGCTGGAATGGGCAAAAGATCGCATCTTGATGGGAACGGAAAGAAAATCCGCCGTACTGAGCGAGGAAAATAGAAAACTTACCGCGTATCACGAGGCTGGGCACGCCTTGGTTGCTCTAAAAACAAAAGGTGCGATGCCGGTGCACAAAGCGACGATTGTGCCAAGAGGTCAAGCGCTCGGTATGGTCACACAATTGCCGGACAAGGATGAAACTTCCATCTCTAGACGTCAGCTTTTGGCGCGATTAGATGTGTGCTTCGGCGGTCGAGTCGCAGAAGAAATCATTTTTGGCCAAGATGAGGTTACGACGGGCGCTCTCAACGATTTACAACAAGCAACGAGATTAGCGCATTACATGGTTTCAGAGGTTGGGATGAGCGACAAAGTTGGCGTACTGAACGTCGGAAACCTCCGTGGAAAGGAATCTAGAGGAGCTTCCACGCGACTGGAAGAATCCGTAGACGAGGAAGTCATTGCTTCTTTGAAGCAGTCACACACGCGAGTGACGAAGATGTTGAAACAAAACGAAAAAGATTTACGCAAGTTGGCAGAAGCATTGCTTCAAAAGGAAACGCTGACTGGAAGCGAAATGCGCGAAATTTTAGGAATGCCTGCGCAACAAAAGCCAGTCGAATTGGTTTCGCGATCGAAGGTCGAGGAAGAAGACGAATCATCGAGCGCTCCGAAAGGAGACGAAAAAGTTGACGAAAAGACCGATGCAGCGCCAGATGAAGACGACTTGATAATTGTCGTCGTGGGCGAAACTACGGAAAAATCGACTTCCATGCGGAATAAATAGAATACTGAGGTGATCTCATGCTATACAATTGCTTTTGAACGCTATAATACTGCTACAGTTTACTATCACTACCACTACTACTACTTACACATATGATGACGTTCATCACCAAGCATCATTTTCTCCTCTTCTTCTTTTCCTGTTTCGATTTTTCTCCTCTTTCATTCCATCCGTAGAACCTTTCATACAGCCACAATAAACCGTCACCTTTTACTTTGAATATGCCCCATGCCCCACCAATAAGAAAGTGTACTAATGTCGACTTCAGATTGCCACCCATGCTCTCGATGCGTCTTCCACTGGTCGTGATGACCCTATCCACTAAACGCACGCAGCTCGTCGTACTTTTTTTTTTAGAGCACCCGTATTTTTGCATTCGAACACATAAATCTGCATCTTCCATGATGGGCAAAGTCTCATCGTATCCGTCGACGGCTTCAAAATCATTTAGTCTACAGAATATACCTTGGTCGCCAAACAAAAGTTTCAATCCGAGCACGTATCTTTTCGGATATAAAATAGCCGTGTAGAAATCTGATTTGAAGACGTTGTGATAAGACATCGCCCAGTACGTTTTCTTATCAGTCGTGATGAGCGAAATAAACCCTCCCACGATAGCCTTTGCATCTCTCATTGTCTCATCAACTACATTCAAAATATCCGGAAAAGGTATCGTATCTGCGTGTAGAAACAAGACATTCTTCGGATGTGTTGAGAGAGCGTGGACGCCGGCGTTCATTTGTCGCGACCTACCTCGTTTGCCTCGCACTACTTTCGCGCCGTACTTCTCAGCTACTTTGGCACTATTGTCCGTGGAATCTCCCACGGCAACGACCACTTCGGATGGTTGCGGTCGCAACGCATGTATTTGTACGAGCAAAAGCTCTATATTTTCCTCTTCGTTCAACGCCGGAATGACAATCGCGCAGGCGCTCGTTTTCTTCTTCTCTCTTCGCTTTCGTTGTTGTTGTTGGTCGCCATCATTTTCTTCTGTATTATTAGCATCGTCGTACGACGGTTCGTGCAATTTATCGAGCGCAGATATCACGGCTTGTCTAAAAAGTAAAGCGAGGAGAAGAAACTTGAATAATCCGTTGAATCTATCGCTGTAATCATCGTTGTCGTCGTCGTCGTCCTCTCTTTTTTTATTACTTCCTCCGAACCAACTGCCTCCTCCTCCTTTTCCTCCTCCTCTTCCTCCTCCTTTGCTCAAATCGTTATTATCGTTGGTGCCATCGCCAATATCAACTATCACAGGTTCAAACGACGATGATGAAGATGCACCAGTCGATATCCTATCGCTCTTGCGTTCCATCGTCCTCTTCTTCTTTATCTTTCCATCAGCTGAAGAGAACAAAAAGGAAGTTTTTTTTCTAACAACCTCCTTCGTTCTTCCTTCGCGTCGTTGATGCTTTTGATGACTGACAAGGCATTGTCCGAGCGCTGATGCGACGGCCCGCGACAACGACATCGCGTCGTGCGTCTCTATTCCTATCCTTATCAATTCTCTCTTTCTCTCTTTCTCTCTCGCGAGAAACTTGAGACGAAAAAGCTCTCACGACCAAGTCCGTTTCCCGGTCGTTGAGATGATTTTATTTGTCGTCTTTCACGTCTTAAAATCATGAGGAGGAGAAAGACGAAAGAGCATCTTCACAAAAAAAGCACCAGTTTTCTTTCGCAGTTGTTTTTACTTGTGTTTCGATTGAAGAGATGTATACCTGTTGTGCTCATCACTCGTTCCGCGCGGCTCCTCGCTTTCTGCCGCCGCGCGTAAATAAGAGCAACGCTAAACGCAGAAACAAAGGGAGAAGAATATCGACGACGGCAAAGTTTGGTGAACCGAGAAACTTTGACGAAGACGGCGTCGGCGGCGGCGACGGCGACAGGGATTTTTATAACAACAACAACAGGCGCCAACAACATCAAAACAATTCTTCTTGGAGAGAAGATGGACGACGAACAATGAGGGGAGGAGACAGAGGAGCGCGAGAATTCGATGGCAGACGCAATGGGGACAGAGATTTCAGGAGAGATGACTTCGACAGAGGACGCGGAAGCGCGCGATTCGGAGGAGGAGGACGAGGAGGAGGACGCAGAGGAGGAAGAATCGGCGGCCGGGGAAGAGGTCGTTACGGGGAAGGACAACGAAGAGATAGAAATGAAAATTTTAGCAGCAATAACAGAAGCAACTCGAGGGAAGGAAATATAAACCCATTCAAAGTTATGGTAGGCAACCTCTCCTACAGCACGACAGACGAGAGCTTAGGTCGAGCTATGGAACGTTTTGGCTACGTCGCAAACGCTCGCGTCGTCTTGGACAGAGAAACCGGCCAATCGAGAGGCTTTGGTTTCGTAACTTTTGAAGACGAGACATCCTGCGCGGAATGCGTAGAAATTGGACCAGGGATGCGAATAGACGACCGCGAAGTTAAAGTAGAAGCGTCAATTGACAAGAATTACGTCCCAACACCTTCGTTTTCAAGCGCTACCAATTCTCAGCGCAGGTATAACAATTTTGACGGCGACGACGACGACGAAGAAGAAGAAGAAGAAGAAGATGACAAGAATCATGCACACAACGACAGGTTCTCGGCACCCGCGATGATGCGTGTTCTCGATCGACCGTCGCCTTCGTTCCTCAATAGTGCTCGAGAAACGAGAAACCGAGGAGGTTTTGCCGCCGATGACGCCGACGACGCCGACGAAGAAAGGTCCGCCAATACCAACGCAATGTCCGAGGATGAATTTGAAGATTGGGTGCTAGAAGGATTAGAAGACGATCTTGTAGACTCAAGGCGACAAAATAGATCAGATAATGGGCCGTACGGTGACCAAAACGATGAGGCGCGAGAATATGTGCCCACATTACTCGCTAAATACGTCGAAGATGATTTTGAGCCAGAAATGTTTGTTCGAGAGCCGGACGACCCGGATGAGTATTTTTTCTACTCCGGTGCAAAGTTCAAAGATATTGGAGCTTCAGAATTGATCGTCAATGCTCTCGAAAGCCGCATGAACATTTCACGTCCTTCACACATACAAGCGCAAAGTTTCAAGATACTCCTTCACGATCATAGTGACTCCTACGATGAGGAGAGCTCTGTCGCAAATGACGATGAAGGTGCGAATCATGTTCTACTCGCCGACCAAGCAGGGAGTGGTAAAACGTTGAGCTACTTATTACCACTTCTTCAAAGGTTAGAGCGGCTCGAACGAGATTCTGGAATGAGTGTTTCGAAGCGTCCACGCGCGCTCGTTTTAGTTCCAACTTCGGAATTGGCGAGACAAGTAACTGAAGTTGTCAAAGAACTTTCGAAAGGTGGCGTCCGAACGAGATCGATGATTGCGACTGGTGGTGCTTCTGATAGAACAAAAATTAACCGCGCAGAACAATCAACTCGCGATTTGACCGCGAAGTTTACGTTGACGCAAACAAAAACTTTAAAGAGTGGCGTTGACATCGTAATTGGAACTCCAGGACGCATTCGGTACTTGTGTGAAACGGGTAGAATGGAGTTGGATGATTTAGATAGCATTATTTTGGATGAATGCGATGTACTACTGGGAGATGCGTTTGAATTCGCGTCTCAAATCAAACCGATTAAAGATCTTGCCAATCCAACAAGTACGCGATTCGTGTTGGTAACGGCAACGATTCCCGATCAAGTCTTGCGCGAACTTAAGCAGTTCTTTTACCCGCAAGATATTCGCGTTATTCAGGGACCAGGATTACATCGCCCGTCTGCGGGTACGCTAGAGCGGCTCGTCGACTGCTCTGGTGGTGACGTCTCGGACGAACAAAGCGGGTTTTATCGTAAATATGCCGCGCTCATGAAAATTTTGAGGGACGACATACTCCCGTCTACCGCTGGAACTACTGCTAAAACGAGCAAGAAGAAATCGGCGTCGCGAACGTTACTGTTTTGCAATAAGATTGAAACCTGCCGTAAGTTGGAAAATCTACTCATCCGAAGCGACCCAGACGGTGCCAGTTACAAAGTGCTACCCTATCACGCCGCGTTGAGCCGCGAGAAAAGGGACGAGAATCTACGCAAATTTCTCGGGCGAAGAAGTTCGAGCGAAAAACAGCGAGGCGAGTTTACCGTCGACGACGACGACTCAACGCCGCAATTATTAATTTGTACAGACAGAGCTTCTCGAGGATTAGACGGTAAAAAAATTAAGCACGTGGTATTGTTTGATTTCCCGCGCGATCCATCAGAGTACGTCAGGCGCGTTGGAAGAACTGCTCGCGGCGCGTTGGGAACTGGGACAGTGACGGCACTCGTAATAGGGAGACAATTAAAGTTGGCCAGAGAAATCATGCGACGAAACTCCAGAGGCGATCCGGTTGAAGGTACGCCTACTACGACATGAACGAGTGAATATCCGTCACAGGGACTGATGATATCCGGAGAGTGTTCGAGCGTTTCATGTACATAATAATTCGAATACAAGTTTGTTTTTCTTAAAAATCCCTCTCTGGTACTCTTTTATTATGTGAGTGGTTTCAGCAATCCATCCTCGTTTCATCGAAACGTTTTTTTTTCGTTTTGATTTTTATTTCTTGGTCCACATCCAATACGGATTCATGCACCCTTCTTTGCACACGGGCATGCAGTTACACACGGCTTTATACGCCAGATTGCGATAAACGGCGTCTCCGGCGCCATCGTTCATATTTTTGCGCATGTGATACTCCCTACGCGATGAAAAAGGAGAAGAGAATTTGAGAATGAGTGAAGAAAATATGGAATTGCCCTTTTGCATTTGACAGCAGGGAAAAAAGGAAAAAGAAAAGCGCGCGCACCAGTGGTCTTCCTTGATTTCTTCGTCAGCCGCGGCTTCAAAAATGTCGGGTCCTTGGTTGTATTCTTCGTCGTCGCTTTCGCTTTCTGAGTCGGACGTCATGGCGAATTGGATTTTGATGTATCGATTATTTGTGTAATAATAATAATTCTGAAGAATAGAAAAAAAACGCTTGCTTTGTGTTTTTTCCCTTCGCTGATGAGATCAAAAATCTCTTTCTCAAAACAAAAACACACTTCAAAAGTTCGCGCGCGTTTAAAGTCTTCACACAGCATCGTCGTTATCATCATCGTCCTCTTTATATTGCTCCTCTGATACGGCACTTTTTATTTTCAAATCAAAAAAATGATTGGTTATGATGATACAAACGATCGTCGAGTGGGGCTCCCTAGAGGTCCGGAAGTGTTTGGAGCAACGGAAATAGATGACGAACGAGATCAGTTAAAGAATAAGATTTTGGAGTTTGAGAAGCGAATAGACAAAAACAATAAAGAACACGTTGATATGCTGGAAAAAATGCGGTTGGAAACGAGAGAACTCGAACGCTTGAGAGGCGTTTGGTCAGAGAGGGGATTACCGGGTGTCTCTCGCGATTGGAACGTTCAAGAGGCAAAAACCAAGACAGAACCACCTCACATGCGGTTGGAATATAGAGAGTACATCGATTACAAAGAAGTTGAAAGGAAACGCGAGAGTAGTGGGCCAGATCGGCATTTGGTTACAAAAATGACGAAACGCGAAGGCGTAGACGATGTTCTTGCCAGAGCTTTACCGTCGACTGTATCAAAGTCTCATGGCGATTCTTCTTCTTCCCCTTCTTCTGCGCTGAAATCAAAATCGAAAAAATAATAGTAAACGAAAACACCGGCCGCGCCTCTTTCGACTCTTAATATACTAATATAAATACAATTAATTTTACTCAACTATTTGAAAAATCTCCCGTGCTAGCTCTATATGAAATTGCGGGTTTGACGTTTGCGTTATAGCGCCGCACAACGTTGCCAATAGAGATACTGAAAGAGTCGCGTAAAGCAACTGGAATTCAGACTCCTCGATTTCTCGGTTCACTTCTCCTCTATGACACAAAACATAAAATCTAAAAGCAAATATAAATGCGAATGTTGTTGGTAAGCGAATCAGTAAAGGTGGAGTTGCAGCTAAATTGAGCAAATTGGCGTGCAAACTAAACGCATCACCAAAGGCCTGCGCTGGCGCGTATAATAGCATCGTCAAGCAGACTTTTTCTAGAGCTTTCATCGTCGGCGTCTTTGGTCCCTTCTCGACGACTGGATAGTCATCCTCTGACAGTTCGTACGCACCTAGCATTGCAGAAAATCCAATCCAGGTAAAATTCCACGCCGTGGCTGAAATCATAGAAGCAATGCTATTTGGTGTGGGTGATTCGATAGGTGCCAGCCAGCCAGGAAAGTCGGGAGAGATGGATACTTGAACAGCTCGTGATATCAGCTCCAGAATCCATAAAAGACTCATCTCGCCAAGAATCAACTGAACATCAGTCACGCGTATATCCAATCTAATGTCGTCGTTGTTGGTGATGGTGTTTTTGTTTTTGCTGTTTTTGTTTGTTGTTGTTTTCGTTCGTTCGTCGTTCTCTTCATTATTACCGCTGCACCTGAGTAACTGTCTCGTCGCACACGTTTTCATTTTCTTTAGCTTTCTCGCAGCGCGAAAAGAAGAAGAAAAAGAAGAAGAAGAAGAAGAAGAACAGTAGCGACAGGTCTGACTTTGCAACGCTTTCAACGGCGACATCATCGTCATCGTCATCGTCATCATTTTTTTCGTGTGTTCTCCACCGCTAATATTAACAACACCACTTTCATCATCATCTTTTATGAAGACGAAGGACGAGAAGTAAAATTTCTCCTGCATGCTTGTTGTTTGTTTTTTTTCCTTCTTCCTCCTCTGTCTGTCCGACGTACTTCCCGCACACAAAAAGTCACACACGATGTCAGTCACAGACGATGCGACGATGATGGATGCGTCGGAGAAAGAAGGACTTCAACATCATTCATCGCCTTCTTCCTCATCCCTACCCTCGACTGAAGTCTTTAATTACGTCGTCACCGCGCATAAACCGACGGCTGTATCCTATTCATGCGTGGGACATTTCACGCATTTGGAGAGACAAAATTTGATAGTTGCACGATCCAATCGGATTGAGATTTACCTCTTGACCGAAGAAGGATTAGAACCAGTTCTGGAGACGACGGTTTATGGACGCATCGCTATGCTTAAGCTGTGCGAAGGAAGAAAAAATGGTGACAGAGAAAACATACCAGGTCGTCTCGTCGTCGTTACGGAAGACCGATACTCGCTCGCCGTTTTGTCGTACGATGCGGCAACCAACACGCTTCGAACGGTTTCGAGTGGCGATGTTTCCGATTTGACTGGACGACCAGTCGAACACGGCATGCTCGGCGATATCGATCGAAATGCCAGGGTTATCGCTTTACACATTTACGATGGTTTAATAAAATTTATTCCGTTCGATGAGAACGGAAACTTGTTACAAGCGTTCAACGCCAACCTGAACGAACTCAAAGTTTTGGATTTCGTTTTTCTTCCGTCGACGTCATCGTCGACATCTGGGATCGCAATAGACGCGAGTGAATACGGTAATAATAATAATAATAATAACGGCAACGCATCGGACATGAATATAACATCGTCGAACGTTTCGAGCTTGACGAGGAGTATCAATCGAGAAAACGCTGGGGGCGGCGGTTTGAGTTCAATGCCAGTCATAGCGGTTTTACATAAAGACGTGAAGGACGAACGGCACGTCTCGACTTATCGCGTAAACTTACGTGATAGAGATTTAGAACCAGGTCCATTTGAACAGCGCGAAGTTGAAATAGGCTCAAAGAAACTGCTTGCTTTATCCTCTCCCATTGGAGGTTGCGTGGTCGTTGGCGAAGAAACGATTGCGTATTTAAATGAACCCGCGGGAACGATGGATGACCACGAAAACAACAACAACAAGAATAACAACACCGCAACGAAGAATGCTACAAGTACGTTGAGCAATAATGCAAACAGTAATGTCATGTTTCGCGGCGAGAACAAGTCGTCTACGTCGGCTTTAGTACGAGCTATTACTACTCCAGATTTGCTCATGTTTTCTTCAGCGTGTCTGATTCCTTCGGACGAGAATGTTTCGAACCAGCTCGTCGATAGATTTCTAATCGCGGACGAAGACGGCGATTTGTACCTGTTGATGCTGAGCAAAGGCACGACATCGACGATGAGCACTTCCATTGTTTCGAAGTTGACGATAGAAAGGTTAGGTAAAACGTCCTCGGCATCTGCAATGAGTTATCTCGACAACAGTGTGGTTTTCATTGGAAGCGCGTATGGAGATTCCCAAATAATTAAACTGCACACGGAACAAGTCAATACCATGATGTCAGCTTCGAACGAACTACCAAGCTACGTCGAAGTTTTGGAGGAGTTTACCAATCTTGGTCCTATCGTAGACTTTTGCGTCATGGATTTAGAGCGTCACGGTCAAGGTCAACTCGTCACGTGTTCGGGGGTAGGCACGAGCGGATCTTTACGCGTTATTCGGAATGGAATCGGAATCCGAGAACAGGCTCAGATTTCACTCTCAGGGATTAAAGGTCTCTACTCGTGCAAGCGGGACGAAACGATGCCTTTGGATTCCTATTTGATTGTGTCGTTCATCGCGGAAACGCGGATATTAGCAATAAACGATAACGACGAGTTGGAAGAGGCAGTGTTCCCAGGATTTGACGCATCTTCCCAAACGATTGAATGTGCAAATATTTCTGGAAATGTGATCTGTCAAGTCACAAGTAAAGGCGTTTACGTTTGCGATGCTTCGTCGGGAGAACTTGTCGCTTCATGGGTGCCGTCTGACGAGAGTCCTATAACTGCCAGTTCAGCGTCAGAGAATACCATAGCCGTCGCCACTGTCGGTGGTAATCTTCATTACCTTTCTTTTCAAGGTGGGAAGATTTCAGAGACTGGAAAAATGACTTTCGATGCTGAAATATCTTGCATCGATAAAACGCAGTGCGGCGATCGTAACGTCTGTGCGGTTGGATTGTGGAGCACGAAGGTTTTGCTGGTCGAATTAGGATCGGGGATGAAAGTCTGTCACACAGAAAATTTATCTCTCGATGTCGTTCCAAGGTCGACGTTATTTTGCTTCTTCGAAGATACAATCTATTTACTCACCGGTCTCGGTGACGGGCACTTAATAACAAACGTCGTCGATTCTTCGAGCTCAGCCGGAGGATTTGCGTTGAGTGATCGAAAATCTGTTTCCCTTGGCACGCAACCGGTTACTCTGAAATTATTCAAGTCTCAGCATTCAATGCATGTCTTCGCGGGATCGGATCGGCCGACGATTATATATTCCAACAGTAAGAAGCTCGTCTACTCAAACGTGAACTTGAACGAGGTTTTGCACGTGGCACCGTTTAATTGTGACGCTTTTCCGGATGCGCTAGCTTTAGCCAGCGGCGAACATTTGACGATTGGTGCCGTCGATGATATTCAGAAATTGCACATTCGTACGGTTCCGCTGCGCGAACAACCTCGTAGAATTGCGCATCAACCGGAAACAAAAACTTTAGCGGTGCTTACCATGAAAGAGAGCGATGTTCCTGGGCAAGAAGAAGAGTTTTTCGTGCGATTATTCGACGATAAAACTTTTGAAACTTTGGCAAAATATCCCCTCGAACCGAACGAGAACGATGCAAGTATTATTTCGTGTTCTTTCGACGGGGACGACGATATATATTTCGTTGTCGGAACGGCTTTTGCGGACCCTCATTCGGAGCCTGAATCTTCTCGAGGACGCATACTAGTTTTCAAAGTTTCGAACACATCGTCGAGTGGCGGTGGAAACGCTGTTGTCAACGGGAATGACCACGGCGACGGCCGCGCTTCCGCGTCCTCGTCTGTGCTTCAAAAGAGTCTCACGCTCGTCTGTGAAAAAGAAACCCGGGGTGCGGTGTACAATTTGAATGCCTTTTGCGGTAAGCTACTCGCCGGTATCAATTCTCTGGTGAAATTATTCAACTGGGGCGTTTCCAAAGAAAATAAACGCGAGTTAGTGCACGAGTGTTCTCACATGGGACACATCATCGCACTCAAGGTTGAAACGAAAGATAATTTGATCGTCGTTGGTGATTTGATGAAGTCGATAACGCTGCTGCAGTATCAGCGAGAATCCGGCAGGATTGAAGAAGTCGCGCACGATTTTAGCTCGAATTGGATGACGGCGGTCGAGATTTTAGACGATAACACATATCTCGGAGCTGAATCTAGTTACAACTTGTTTACCGTTCAGCGGAACGCGGACGCAGACACAGAAGATAAACGCGGGACGCTAGAGCTTTGCGGCGCCTTCCACTTGGGAGATTCCGTGAATAGATTCAGACGCGGTAGTCTGGTCATGCGCATGCCAGATCTAAGCGACGATACGAGCTCCTTGTCTGAAATCTCCACTTGGCTATTTGGCACGATCTCTGGTGGTTTAGGCGTCGTTGCGACTTTACCGAAACGCGATTTCATGTTACTTAACAAAGTTCAAGAAGCCATGCAAAAGGTAGTTACCGGAGTGGGAAACTTTAGTCACTCTGACTTCAGAAGTTTTCACAACGTGCAGCGAAGCGTAGAGATGCGAAACTTCATCGACGGTGATTTGGTCGAAATCTTCTTAGATCTATCCAAAGAAGACCAAGTCGCGGTGTCTGAACTGTCTGGAGTTTCGAATTCCGAGGACTTGGTAAAGAAGATTGAAGAAATTTCTCGTCTCACGCACTAAAGAAGAGGAAGACGAAGTAGAAAAGTACTGTACTCATTTGTAAAAAGAATTCAATAAAAACACAAGCTACTACTTCGCCATCCAATAAATTAAGACTAATGCCGAGCATATGGCACACACGGCGCTGAGAACAATCGCATCCTTGTTCTTTTTTCTCTTGATAGCTACAAGTAAATTGTTCACCACCGGGAATTTACTCCCCGCCGTGGCGAGCGCGCTAATCGTGTTATTGAAAATTCCCCTCTGCTCGTACAACGCGCTCGCCGTATTTTGTGCAACGCCAATCGCATCGTCTACTGCGATTGATGAGCTCAAGATTGAGTTTCTCTCTCGCATTGCTGCGGAAGAGTTACTCTCATCCCCTCCTCCTAAAGCGCCGTTACTTCCCCGGTGTCTTCCCTGTAACAACGAAGCGTGTTCTCGCTCTTGCTCTATGTAATCTTTCATTCGTCTGAACTCGTGATTGAACTCTTTCGCAACGTCTCTATGTCTCGCTAACGTGTGCGTTCGAGTATCCGAAGAAGCGTTCGCTCCGCTATGAATGGATGATGCCAAAGCTCTGGTCACGTCTGACAAACGCGTTAACAACGCCTCGATCTCTCCTTCTTTCGATGCGATGACATCAAAGTTTCCCTCAATTTTGTTCGTCGCCGTGTTGGGGTACTGATTATACCCACCACTACCACTCATACCGCCACCGCTAGACGTCGACGTTGTCGCGTTGTTGGTACCAACCCCGGCAAGTTTTGAAAGCGAAGCGAGGTTCGCATCAATTTCATTCTCCAATTTCCTCGCCTCTTTTCTCAACTCTTCCCACGCCGTCGAAGGAACTTTCATCTGTCCGTCGCGATACAAATGTTGTTGTTGCTGCTGTTGTTGTTGTTCTTTTCCTTCTTTTTCTTTCTCTCCTCCGATTCCTCGAAAATGCTGATTTTGCATGTATGCACTTTCTCGGACGAAGAACACACTTTGCGCGTGCAATAATTGTGCAGGTCGGTTTGAGAAACTTTTTGGCAAAAAGGAAGAAAATTTAGAAAAAGAAGAAGAAAAAGAACACGAAGACGAGGACGAAGAAGAAGGAGAAAAAGTGTGTTCGGATGCGAGGGAAAGAACGAGAGGAAAATAAGGGAAATAATGGAAGGCGAGGAGTTTGAGCATCGCGACATTCAAGCAAATACCAAAAGATAAAATTTACACTCTACTATTAGCTTCGCGATCCTCTCTATTTTTTGTTTCTTTCGAATGTTTACGTCAAAATGCTTTAATTAAAGAATGAACAAGAAATTTACATTTAATGCATCATTCCGCTTAGGCGATGACCATCTTGATGGCGTGGATCGTGGCGTTGTCGACCTTGATGTCGTTCTTCTTGTACGGGAAGTCAGCCGGGACGATCTTCTTGCCAGTGATGGTTTCGAATTCCTTGCCCGCAGCCATGTCCGCCTTGGTAACCGTGCCCTTAACGACGTGGTTCTTGCAGATGTCACCCAAGCCATCCATCTTCACAAATTCCATTCTGGTAACACCCTTGGACTTGATGAAGTCCCCGAAGGCATCGTCATCGGCGGCGAAGACCGTGATCGGGCCTTCTTGCGTGAAGACGTCTTCCTCGCCGGCGGCGGAGATGGCGGAACCCATCATGGAGTAAGACGCGGCCTTGCAGATCATACCTAGATAAGAGAGTAACAATTAGTACTAATTTTTACGATTATTATAATAAAGTCCGTACCGAAGGCATCGTTGTTGAAGGATCGGCCCCCTTCTTCACCACCTGTTGTTGTTATAGTTTTGTAAAGAGATTTTTGTGGTCAGTGGATTTGACACCTTAAATATTGATATCTTTTTTCGGAGAGGAGAAAGAGGACGATCCCGAGAGCTCTCTCTCTTCTTCCCTCCTTCTTAAAGGTTGTGCGCTCTCTTTGGATATCAAAGACAGGGCAGAACCAAAGAAGAAGTCAAAGAAGAAGAAGAAGACAAAGAAGGAGAAGATCCAACACGCTTTCGAATCCTTCTTCAATCGAAGGAAGCAGACGATCTCTCCTTTTCTTCACGCGCGGGAAAAAAACAGATAAAATCCATCTCTCTCTTCTTCTTTATCCATCGAGAGACAAAATTTGTGGATTAGTTCTCTTCTTCCTTGAAAAATTGTTCTCTCCTCTAAAGCGTACCTTTGCCGTGGGCAATCTTCGCCGAGACGACGGTGGATCGTTGTTGCTTGTTGGCGACAACTTTGGAGACGACCTTGGCGCCGGCGATTTGGGATTGTAAAGCGAACATTGTGTGTGTGTGTGTGTGTGTTTGTATGCGTTAAAAAGTGAAGCTTGAGATGGGTGAGGTGGAGGAAAGTTCCACGTCACTCAACTCAAAAAGCTCCGACCCAAACTCCTTTTCCCTCCCAAAATTTTTTGTCTCTTCATCAAACAACAGAAAGAGTCCAAGAACTCTTCAAAGTTCAGTCTATCGTCAAAAAAAGTAAAAGAGCAGAAGAAAGAAAGAGGAAGAAAGTGTGTTTGTTTGTTTTGTTTGTTTGTTGTCTCCCACCACCACCGTCACCTTCACCACCACCAACACCTTACCACCGGAACCAAACGCTATTCTAACCTAACAGCAAATACATGGCGGCAACGTCGCATTTTCGCACGCCTTTCAATGGCTACAGCGTTAAATTCTCGCCGTTCTTTGCCGATCGCATAGCGGTATCTGCGTCGCAAAACTTTGGCATCGTCGGGAACGGCCATCAGTACGTTTTGAGAAGAGAGTTGAACGCGCTCAATAACAACAACACGAATAACAACAACAACAATTTTCCTCACTCTGGACCGGCGACGCTTCCGCTAGTAGAGGAGGCGAGATTTGAAACCGCAGATGGGATATTCGATTGCGCGTGGTCGGAAGAATCGGAGAACGTGTTAGTCTCCGCCTCTGGCGATGGGTCCGCAAAACTCTGGGACGTATCTCGCCCACCGTTTCAAAATCCTTTGCGTTCGTTCAACGAACACGAGGCGGAAATTTATACCGTTTCTTGGAACCCGACGAGAAAAGACGTGTTTTTAACCGCGAGTTGGGACGATACTATTAAGCTTTGGAATCCGAGAGAGAATGCGCACACGCACGGCTCGTTGAAAACATTTAGAGAACACACGTATTGCGTGTACGCCGCGGAGTGGTCGCCGCACCACGCGGACGTTTTCGCCTCTGTTTCCGGTGATTGTACACTAAAAATTTGGGACTGCAGGAAAAATCACTCGACGCTATCCATACCCGCGCATGATTTTGAAGTTTTGTGCGTGGATTGGAATAAATATAACGATTGCGTCGTCGCAACGGGATCGGTCGATCGAACGGTGAAACTGTGGGACATTCGAAATCCAAAGAAGGAACTTTCTGTTTTGAGAGGTCACGGTTACGCCGTGAGACGAGTAAAAATGGATCCATTCGACGAAGATATATGTTACACCGCGAGTTACGATATGACTGTAGCAATGTGGAATTGGAAAATTAGCAACACAACTAGCATTAGTAATACTTTAGGATTAGGAGAAGGAGGAGAAAGAGGCGTTCAGCCTTCGCCGCTTTTGCGGCAGTGGCGCCACCACACCGAATTTGCGGTTGGTTTAGACGTGAGTGTTTTGAATAGAGGAGAGTTAGCGAGCTGCGGTTGGGATTCATCCGTTCAAGTGTTTAGCAATCACGGACCGGATCCGCTTCCCATTCTTTAAAGATGTTTACGTAGATACTTAAGTACTGGTAGTTTTTAAATTAATATTAAAAGAATGATTTGAACGATGAACAATTTTTTAGCTGGAGAAGTTTGACTCTCCCGGACACTTGCACCCAGATTGTTGAATGATGGCATTGGCGGCGTAGTTACCACCCTTGCAGCAATCCGCTAATTCCTTACCGTGTACAAACTGGGACAAGAACCCGCCGACGAACGCGTCTCCCGCGCCGTTCGTATCGACCAAGTCTTCTTTGGCTAGTTTGATGACGTCGTATTTCGTGACCTTGCCGTCTTTGGCGACAATAGTAGCGTCCGCACCTTGCGTGAACACGACCGTTCTCGTGCAGTGGTCGCTCGCTTTCGGCATTTGACTGATTTTCAACGCAATCTCGGCAACGTCCGTGACGCCTTCCCACTTTTGAGATTCCGCAAAGGTGACCGCTTCGGATTCGTTTCCAAACAACACGTCAACATACGGTAAAGTGTTCATCATTGCCTCCAAAAACGGCGGCACTTGCATTAGGAACGGTGCAGACAAGTTCATCATGTAACATTTCTTGTTTTCCGCGGAGTGCTTGGCCACCGCCATCATGGATTCTGGTGACACCGTCAAGAAAAAGCCGGCGCTGTAATAAAACTTGGCGTCTTCAACAATCTTCCAGTTTTCTGCTTCTTGCAAGTGCTCGAACTTGTAGTTGTTCGCCGCGTTCAACGCGGCAATCAAAGATCGCTCGCCGTCTTTCACTAAAACCCCACACGTCCCCGTTGGCGTCGCTTTGTCGATCATGTACTTTGTCGTCACGCCGTCCGCTTGGCACGCTTTCGTCATCTGGGTGCCAAAATCATCCTCACCGACGCATCCGATAAAGGTCGTCGCGCCGCTCGTCTTCAACATCCACTGGCACACGCGAATAGAGTTTTGCGTGGCACCACCGGCGATGTATTCCACCGGATACTTCTCCACCATTTCTTTGTACAACGGATTGTGCTTTTCCTCGGCTAAGATGGCGTTATTCAGTTTTAACTCGTACTTGTCCAAAATGTCCTGTTCGACGACGGCGGAGATATCTAAAAGGGGATTACCCATGCCCAATAAAATACTCATTTTTTGTCGTTGTGTTGATTAATTATGTGTGAAAGAATATGAAGAATATATTGTTAATGTTGTTCGTGATACTGTGTGGTAATGTTCTCGTATCTGTGTTGACGAGCGCGCAGCAAACGTGAGTACTTTTAGTGACGACGATGAGTTTTCTTTTTCTTTTTCTTTTTTGTGTTCTTTGTGTGTGGCTGTGATTCGAGCAAGACCACTTTTTTCAGTCTTTGTCAGAGCATTGTGTATTCAACATCAACAGAAGAGAGAGAGAGGAAAACATCATCATCATCATCACAATTAATAAAATAATTTAAAAACGAGAAGAGTCTGCGACGCGATATGCCACCACACCCGTCCAAAGAGGAAAACGACGACGGTGCTCTTCCACTACCACCACCACCACCTCCTCCTCCACCTCCTGAAGAGGACGCGCCGGCGTTGCGCTTCGGTACCGGGTTGAACAACAACAACAACAACAACAACACGAATTTTAACAACAACAACAACAACAACGAAAAAGAAGAAAACAAAGCGAAAAAATTGTCCGAAGATGGTTCTTGGCAGTGCGACTCGTGTTCAAACACAAACTTCGCGTGGAGGAAAACCTGTAAACGATGCGATTTACCGAAATCTCAAAAAGTGAAAGACGAGGAGAAGAAAGCCGCGGCGGGATGGTTGTTAGACGGCGTGGACGATCCGACCAACAATCGAATTTTCGTCAAAGGATTCGACCCAGAGACGACGACTTCGGACGATTTGAGAGAGTTATTCGGCGGCATCGGGATGATTTCGAGAGTACGTCAACGCACGGGATTTCCCGATCAGTGGCCTTGGGCGGTAAAGATATACTCAGACGAGTCCACGGGAAAGAACAAAGACGAGTGCACGATTACCTACGACGATCCAATGGCTGCGCAGTCCGCGCCCGGGTTTTACGACGGATACGACTTCAAAGGGAAGAAGATTAGCGTTTCCTTAGCGACGAAGAAGAAAAGAGAAGAGGATGATTTTAGTAGAGATAACAACAATAATAATAACAATAACTACGACGGTGGTAGAGGTCATAACAGTTATGGTGCGAGAGGTTCCTATGGCGGCGGTGGCGGTCGGGGTCGTGGAGGACGAGGCGGCGACGGATGTCGGATCTGTGGTCGATCCGGGCACTTTGCGCGCGAATGCCCGGATAATCGAGGCGGCGGCGGTCGAGGTGGAGGCTATGGAAATTACAACAGAGGTGGTGGTGGAGGACATTATCGTCGCGACCGGCCGTATTAAATCAGAGATTCATTGTTAGAAGAAATTAATTTCCAAGTATATTTTTACATTACATGCGTGATTCTATTTGTAGTGTGCGTTGTTAGTATTATTGAAGGCTTTTTATACACCCAAAACGCGTTGTTGATACCTAATCCAACTCAAATATCTTCAAGTTACCGCGAGAATTGGACGCTAACAGTCGCTGACCATCAGGAGACCACGCGACGCTCGTGACGAACGCGCCCTTGTCGTTCGTGAGAACGGGTTTGATGCCGCCGCATAAACCAGCCGTGGGACCTCCCTCTCTCAATCCACAACCAGGAGTCATTCGCATGAACGAGTGTCCCGCAACCGGTAGCGGTGCAAACTTTGCGTACATTCGAACCGTATTATCTTCAGAGCCGCAAGCGATTCTACCATCACTCGTGACGCTGAGACCGACAAAATTTTTCTCGTTCACGTGTCCGGTGTACGTGCGAAGACAAACACCTCGCGATCCTTTCACGTCCCATAGTCTGAGCAAAGAGTCCGTGGATGCCGAAACAAGCTCATTACCCATCCATCTCACATACGATACTGCTTTCTTGTGCGTTTCCAAAGTCAACATCGGCATCACCGCGTTTCGAAGATCGTAAACGTGTACTTTGTGATCTGCTGAGCCGACTGCGATCAGATTTGAGTCCATGCGAGAAGAGTTCACCGAACATATGTTTGCTTGATTCGGATCATTAATCACCATGCACTCTCGCCTTTGCGTGATTGACCAGACTCGAGTTGTGCCATCGTCCGAAGCTGATAACAGACGAGTTGGATCGATCGGAGAAAACTCAGTCGACCAAACCCGTTTGGTATGATTCTTCAATCGCATGGTTTCCATGCCTTTCTGGACGTCCCAGATTTGCATCGCGCCGTCATACGTCGCAGATGCCATAACCGGCTTCACGTACGGATTGAAACTGATTGACGACAACTTTGAGCTCGTGGAAAGTTCAATGGCTGGACAATGCACGGCGTTGCCCAACTGCATGACGGAGGCAACCTCGTAAATACACAGCCGCTTCGAAATACCCGCGGTAGCGAACAAGTCGCCGTCGCGATTCCACGCGGTAGAACACACCATATCGCTCGAACCACCGACTAAATCTCCGCACCCCAGCCTAGCGACGACTCGAAATCGCCACTTTCGCGTTACGCGAGTTAAACAGCTGCCAAATTCTTTCAAATCATCCGTTAACTGTTCTTCAACGTTTGTGCGTTTGATCATGTTTGAAATCCATTTTTCGTCGTCTTTCACCGATCCTGCGCGACCGGTATTGTACTCTCCACTAAATCCACCGCGCGCGAGTTGAAGAGCATGGTTTTTGCACGATTTCGCGTATGCTTGAAATAACGTTTCTTCCAAAGATTCAAATACAATTTTCGGCAAGTCGTCAAAGGGCACGTGATCGAGAGCGCGCTGCGACTCTGGAGGTTGCCTTGCCCACTTTTCGCTGTTAAGTGCGCCGGGAACATCTGAAGAGTTGTGAATATTGTTATTACTTTCACCCCGCTTTCTTTTCGAGTTGCTGCGAGTAGAAATTCCTTGTTTTCCGGCGGGGAGCAACTTTGACAGCGCATTTAAAACGTTCAATTCCCGCTGCGTTTTTTCGTACTCGCGTTGGCGGGATTTTTCAATCGATTTAAGAACGTCGATGATTGTTTTCAACTCGTTCGCCTTTCTCTCGGAGTCCACGTTCAACTCGCGGTCAACGAGCGTAGCTTTCGAAGGCATCGACGTAGAAGATGATGACCGGCGGTGTCTCAGAATTTCTAGTTGCTTCAACGCGATATCTCTCACAGATTGCGCCGATACTCGATGGCGAGGATCTCTCGATATCAATTTTCTGAAGGTTTCCGCCATTTCCGGGTGTAACTCATCGATGTGCGTGATTTCTTTTTCATTGAACCAAGCGCGCGGATTCTCAGAACTAGAGCCAACGTCGAACATATCTTTCCAAAACATTTCGGATACGAGGGCACCGAGAGAAACGAGTTCAGATTTGATGGTGTTTGGAAGTTCATTTTCACTCGGAAGAGTTTCGTACAAAACTTCGCGACGTTTCATCACCGGTTGTTGTTTCGATCCTCTCGCCATTCTGTTCCTATTACTTCTTGCGTTCATCTCTTCTTTATCAAATGCTTTGATATCTCCTTGCGGAGAAATCAACAATCTCGAAGGATTGACGCCACCGGAGCAGAAACCGCGCTCGTGTTCGTTCGCTAGAATCGCCGCAGTTCTAGCTAACACATGAAATTTCGTTTCATCACTCATCGTTCTGAATGCGTTCGAATCGAGCCAATTTCTAACTGAAACGAACGACCTCGACTTCTCCAAGCCTTGTATCGGTGGCGCTAAAACAAAGTTACTATCATCGTGACTACTGAGTGAGGATGGAGAAGAGTGGTGGGCTCCGGGAGATCCTCCATGAGATCTCGACGACGACGACTTTTTCGCAAGAGAAGAATTTTGTATTAACCGTTTCTCTGTCTTCGCTTTATTCTCCCTCAATATTAACTCCGATTCTTCTTTCTTCCTTCGCACTATTTCTGCATCTTTGGTCTTATTAGCTCGATTATTGGCGCGCGGAAGATCCACCTCCATCGGCACTTCGACATCGGCATTCTCGACTCTTCTTGTTTGCGCGGGCGGATTACGCGCGTTCGCGTTGTTCTTTGAGTCGTTCATGTCCTTGTTATTTTTCGTCGTTTTCTTCGGTGTCGTAGAAGCAGTTTTTGCCGCTGCGGTGGTAGCAGCAGTAGCAGTATCAGTAGCAGTAACATTCGAAGGATTTCTTTCTTTATTGTTATTGGCGATGCTCTTGAGTAAAAGCATCGACAAGAAATTCTCTCTCGAAGAGTCTCGCGAAAGCGATCTAGGATGACTATTTTTGTTGTTGTTATTGATGTTGCTTTTATTGATGGCGGTGGAATTGTTGTTCATCGTGATGTTGTTGTCGTTGTTTTTGCTGCTATTATTCTTATTCTTACTGTTGTTGTCGTTGTCATTGTTGCCGCTATTGCCGTTACTGTTCATCAAAAGATCGGATTCTGAGTTTAATCGCCTCGGGACGTTTGGCACGCCTTGGAACATTTCTTCTTTACCGAGCATACATATCCCGTCGTCTTCGTTATCTTCATCTAACTCTTCGCCGTATTCGTTCAGTCTCGGAACCGTCTGCGGTGCCGCCGAGTACTGCTTCCTCCACACGTGCTGCCATAAAAGTTTCACTTGTTTCACCGTGACTGGTTTGAGTAAATAATCATCCGCGCCGCTTCGCACGCACTCAAAGACAATTTCCGAGTGTTGATTGGCAGACATCATGATGACGGGTAACTGAGAAAATTGCGAGTGATGTCGCACGTGTTGGAGTAACTTTGGCCCGTCGATATCGGGCATCATCACGTCCGTGAGCAATAAGTTAAACTCAGTGCCTCGACGCAACAACTCGATGGCTTCGGCGCCACTCTCACACGTCGTCACCCGGTATCCACACTTTCTCAGAACCTGTGACGTGACCGCACGACAGATTCTCTCGTCGTCCACGACTAAGACGTGGATCATAGGCATTCCATTACTGTTCGTGTTGTTCATGCGATCATCTTCCGCAGCGATTGTCCTTGTCGTCGTCCTTGTCGTCGTCGTCGTCCTCGGCGTTGTTCTTCCCGTTTCCGCCGACGTCATCACGCGCTGCTGCTGAGAGGACGACATAAATTTTTGCCCTCTTTCCCTTTCGACGACGACGACGACGACGACGAGGACTTATTAGGCTGACGTAGTTTGTTCTGAGAATTCCTTTCTTCTTCGCGCCACTTTTTCACCCCGCGTTCTTACTACAACCCGGGCAAGACGAAGGAGAAAATGCGCCTCTTCTTCTTTTCTCTCTCTCTCTCTCTCTCTTTACGTACCTTTGTGTGCGCTTTCCACAGTAAGTAAGTGTTCTCTTAAACAACTTTCCAGGGGAGCGTGAAACGACACTCAACAAAATGTGTCGACTTCTCCCTCGCTTTTTTTGGGTTTTTTGGGAGTCTGTTTCGGGTTGTGACGTCGTCGAACAGGTGGCAAAAACAACAAGAAATCTCTTTTCCAAAAAGAGAAAAATCTTGAGGTGGAGGTGGAGAGAGGTGAAAAGAAAACAACAGTCACCGGCCGTGGTGGTGAAAACATCCATCTTTCTCTCTCTTTCTGTATCCACACACACACCGAATTCCTCACTCTTATTTCGCACACAATGGCTACTTTTTCCGCCGCCAAGGTACGCATATAACGCAATTCTTTTCTTCTCGCGCTCGTCTGCTGTTCGCGTCGGAGGTTCCCTCCCGCGTTTTCGCCCGACGCGTTATTTTTCTCCGCTAATCATCGAAAATGGATGTGTGCCTAAAAAAAAGAAATTTCTCGCTCCCCGCAAAGGGGAGTAATCGTAAATGATGACAGAAAATTGCGCGCGCGACAAAAGCGCGCGTACGAATTCTCCTCCGTCTCTCTCTCGCGCGAAATTTTAAACGCGACAACTGACCTCAAACTATCTTCTGAAACTCTCACAGACTACCCAACTCACGCAGTTCTCCAAGGCTGCCGGTCAGTTCAAGAACAAGACCGTCGCCAAGGTGTGTTCTTTTTTCCATCGGGCGAGTCTCGTTATCCGCTCTCTCTTCTGGTCTCTGTTTTTTTTTTGTAGAAGGCGGTTGGTGTAGAGGAGGTGAGAGAAGAGGCGAGTCCAGATCAACTTTTGCTCTGCGTATGAGAAAAAGCTCTTCTATTTTCTCTTCTTCTCCTCCTCCTCCTCCTCCTCCTACTGTTGTCGTGGAATCGATCGGGTCTGTGTACTACGTAATAATCCTGTTCCGGTGTATAGTAGAGAAACACGCAGTTGCTCACATATATTTTCGTTTCTTCCCTTCTCACAGGCGTCTGTCAGCAACACTATCGAAGCCAAGGGCAAAACCTGCAAGGTTGCCATCAATGGCTTTGGTCGTATCGGCCGTAACTTTTTGAGATGCTGGCACGGCAGAGGCAAGGACACCTTGCTCGAAGTTGTTGCCATCAACGACTCCGGCGGTGTCAAGCAAGCCTCGCACTTGGTCAAGTACGATTCCGTCTTGGGCACGTTCGAAGCTGACGTCAAGATCGTCGACGACACGCACATGTCCATCGATGGCAAGAGCATCCAAATTGTCTCCTCCAGAGACCCGTTGCAATTGCCGTGGAAGGAATTAGGCATCGACATCGTCATCGAAGGTACTGGTGTCTTCATTGACACCCCGGGTGCTTCCAAGCACTTGACCGCGGGTGCCAAGAAGGTTGTCATCACCGCCCCGGCGAAGGGCGACGACATCCCGACGTACGTTTTGGGCGTCAACGCTGACCAATACAAGAACTCTGACAAGATCATCTCCAACGCGTCTTGCACGACCAACGGCTTGGCGCCGTTCGTCAAGGTCTTGAACGACAAATTCGGTTTGGTCAAGGGTTTGATGACCACCACTCACTCGTACACTGGTGACCAAAAGATTTTGGACGCCTCGCACAGAGACTTGAGACGCGCGAGAGCTGCGGCCTTGAACATTGTGCCGACCTCCACTGGCGCCGCCAAGGCTGTTGCCTTGGTCTTGCCGGAATTGAAGGGTAAGTTGAACGGTATCGCGTTGAGAGTCCCGACCCCGAACGTTTCCGTTGTCGATTTGGTTATCCAAACCTCCAAGAAGGTCACCGCCGAGGAAGTCAACAACGCGTTCCGTGAGTCAGCGGCTGGTCCGTTGAAGGGCATCTTGTCCGTCTGCGACGAACCGTTGGTCTCTGTCGATTTCAGATGCACCGACCAATCCACGACTATCGACTCTGCTTTGACGATGGTCATCGGTGACGACATGTTGAAGGTTGTTGCGTGGTACGACAACGAGTGGGGCTACTCCCAAAGAGTCGTCGATTTGGCTGAACTCACCGCGGCCAACTGGGAATAAGCGATGATGATGGCTTTTCGTTTGCTAAAAACTAAAACAGCTTGTTATACTATCTATATTTACAGCTAATAAAAAACTAATCCATGACGTTAGAATTCTATATATAAGTATATATTGTACCTGGTACGCGCCTCGCATAGATACATTGTATGGATGTAACGCATCGCGACAACTTTTAAAATGAAAACATGCTACGCGTGTCTGTCGGTGAATCATTTGATATTGATATTAAAAGAACAATAGTACTAACATTAATAACAATACTACTTAAAAAAATGTGTTCTTCTCCATCTTTGAATTAATTTTCATTAAATTTCATCTTGAACGTGCGCATCCATCGGCAACTCGCCGGACTTTGTGATCGTGACAGTTTCGCTCGGCGGCGTTCCGTTCAAAGCTTCGATTTTACGAACGACGTCCATACCATCCGTGACTCTTCCAAAAACGACGTGTCGACCGTCCAACCAAGAGGTGACCACGGTGCAAATGAAAAACTGCGACCCGTTCGTGTTCGGGCCGGCGTTGGCCATGGACAACGTTCCTGGACCGGTGTGCTTCAACTTGAAGTTTTCATCCGCGAACTTTTCGCCGTAAATAGACTTGCCTCCCGTGCCATCTCCTTTGGTGAAATCACCACCTTGGATCATAAAGTCTTTGATCACTCTGTGAAAAGTTGAGCCTTCGTAGCCGTAGCCTTTCTCTCCGGTCGCTAACGCTCGGAAGTTTTCGACCGTCTTCGGTACCGTGGCGCCGTACAAACCCATGGTAATTCTTCCCGCGTCTTTCCCTCCGATGGAGACGTCGAAGTAAACGGTGTTTGTAATTTTCGGTCCTTTCTTTGCTTCGACAAAGACGCCGTTGATGCCGATAAAAATGGCCAAGCACGCCAAGGCGAACGTCGCCAGCAACGCTTTGCGTGAATGTTTATTAGAAGAAAAAGAGCTCATCTTTTATATATACGTCTCGTTCTTTCTTATGAAGAAATTCAAGTTTTGAGAATTCGCGATCAAGAAAAATCTCTCTCTTCTTCTTCGTTCGTTGTTTCCAAAAACCATCATCATCATCGAAAAAGCACGACTGCAAGAAAAACAAAAATGAAAAAAAAAGAGAGACATCAAAAACAACCCACAACAATAAAATAAAAACAAGAAAGGAAGAGAGAGAGAAGAGTACATGTTTCTGCAGCACGGCGGGACCTCGCTCATTAAGCTCACCTCTGTTGTTTCGTGTTATTGCCGTTCGTCTTCCTATTCTTGTTATTATCATCATCTTCATCACTTTAAACGAGGAGGAGGAGGATACAGAGGAGGAGGAGGGAGAAGAATGTATTCGTCCTCGTCACCGACGGCGATAACGAAAGCAAAGAAACAACAACCGAAAGAGGACAAGACGGAAGGAGGAGGAGGAGGGGAGTATAATCCAGAAAAGACTGCCATTGTAGACGGGAAGAAATACCGCAAGTGCGCGTGCGCCATCGTCTTCAACGACTCTGGCTCGCACGTTTTAGTCGGCGAACGCGCCGGGAAGAGTGGGTCCTGGAATTTACCCCAAGGCGGGATGGAACCGAAAGAAACCACCGCCGAGGCGGCGACGAGAGAGCTGTACGAAGAGACTGGGATATCCTTAGATTCCTCGAAGAATAAAAAGAATATCCAAGTAGAGTTATTGTCTGTCTTAGAGAATGACGACGCGTATGCGTACAGCGCAGGTGGGTGGTTAGAAAAGAAAGGGTTGGCCGGACAACGGTTAGAGTTTGCAGTATTTCGATGTAAAACGTCAGCCGATCCCATGGAATTTGTAAACTTGGAAGGGTTGGACGGCGAACCGGCGGAGTTCACGCAGATGAAGTGGATGTCTTTGGATGAGTGCGTTGAGAGCGTGTGGGAGGCGAAGAAGAAAGCGTACGAGAAAATGCGAGTGAACGTCGAACCAATCGTTCGGAAGCATTTTTATTAGTCGCGCTTTCGTTTTGTAGTCACTGTGTGTAGTTTGTTATTCTTATTCTTTTATTGTTTTATTGAAAGAGATTTGCGTTTACTTGGTGATGTTCTTCGCGACGCTTTGCGACTCTTTCCAGTTCACACCCGGCATGATTAATCTCTGGTCAACTCTATCTTTGTAGTCAATCACGGTTTTCATGAGCGTGTCGAGCAATTCATCGCCCAACAAAGTCGGTTCTAATCCCAAGTCTTTCAAGTTGGAGTTTTTCGCGTTGTAGTAGTGCTCTTCCGCTTCGGTTCTCGGGTTCGGTACGCTAATAACTTCCGGACTCAATCCTAATTTCTGACCGGCTTCGGTGATCAAACCAGCGAGTTCGTTCACGGAGAATTGCTGCGTAAACTGGTTGTAAATTGGCATCTTTCCCGGTTCCGCGGGGTTGTCGACGGCAATTTGGATGCATTGCACGGTATCGCGAATGTTCAAGAAACCTCTTGTTTGTCCGCCCTTACCGTACACCGTCATCGGGTGACCAACCGCGGCTTGGATGCAAAATCTGTTCAATGCGGTGCCAAAGACGGCATCGTAATCTAATCTGTTGATCAAGTCTGGGTGCATCATCGTTTCGTCCGTTGCGATGCCGTACACGACGCCTTGGTTAATATCCGTGCATCGCAAGTTCCACGCTTTCGTGCAAAACAACATGTTCGCAGAGTCGTGGCATTTCGACAAGTGGTAGAAAGAACCACCTTGTTTCGGGTACGGCAACGTATCTGTTCTACCATTGTGCGTGATGGTCAAGTAACCTTCCTCGATGTCGATGTTCGGAGTACCGTATTCACCCATTGTGCCGAGTTTGACCAAGTGGCAATCCGGCGCGAACTCTTTAATCGCGTACAAGACGTTAATGGTACCCATAACGTTGTTCGTTTGCGTAAAGATGGCACGAGATCTATCCATCATCGAGTACGGTGCAGAGCGCTGCTCGCCAAAGTGTACCGCGGCAGTCGGGTTGAATTTTTCAAACGTTGCGCCCAAAAACTCGTAGTCGCACACGTCGCCGATGAACAACTCAATCTTTCTCCCGGAAACTTCTTCCCACTTGCGAACTCTTTCGTGGATGGATTTAATCGGCGTCAAGGAATTGAAACCGAGCTGATCATCAAACTGACGTCTACACAAGTTATCGACGATGGACACCTCGTAGCCTCTTTGGGACAAGTGCAAAGCCGTCGCCCATCCGCAGTAACCGTCGCCGCCGATGATCATGACGCGTTGGCCTTTGCCCGCGTCCGCGGCATCCGATCGCGGGTTGATCGCTTGAACGACCAAAGACGATTTCTTTCCGTGCCTCGCAGGGATAGAAGAAGATAATCGCAACGCGTTTCTAGTTTTGCTCATTCTTCTCGAGCTCAAGGCTGTATTTTAGTTACAATAATAAAAGAAGAAGAGAAATAATTTGTTGTATTAGTTATACTCTTTTAACATGTGGACAGATGATGAAAAAGAGAAGAAGAAGAAGATGAAAAGAAGATGAAAAACAAAGGGAAAAAAGAGAACAAAAACTCAAAAGCTTTTCAGCTCTCTTTTTCTGCTGCTGCTGCTGTGATATTCTTACCCGAAGAGGAGGAAGCGACGACGCGCGTCGTCGTCGTCGGAGCTGTTTAGTTAAAGGAGAAAGAAATCCATCGTTATTTTTAGTTCTTCTTCTGTATCTTTTACGCGCAACAAAAAGCGAGAAATAGCGAATTGGAATTAATATTCCTTTCTCAACATACATCTCTCCTCGTCTCTTCTCGTCCCCGACAGAACCGACCACAAAAACGAGGAGGAAAAGGAATAAAAGAACGAAAGAAAGAGAACTCAAAGAAGGACGACGAACGAGGACACGGGAGAGACAGACACGTTTCTGTCTCTGTCTCTCGCGAAGGTGGGATACGAAGGAGGAAACGTACCGAAAGAGATGGCTGATTGTGCGATGGCTGACATATTATCTACTATTATAGGAGAGCTGCTTTTGTTTTTGTGGTGTCGAACGAAAGAACTCGAAAGAACTTGTGTTTCCTGTTTTTTGGCGACTTTTGGTAAAAAAAAGTTTTGGACGAGAGAATTTTTCCGAGAGAGAGACGAAAGAGAGAAGTCAAACAAGAGACTTTGAGAACTCACATTCGTCAACCCGCACAATAATAATATAATTATTCGTTAGCACGAGTGTTAAAAAAAAGTATATCATGAGACGAGGTGCTGCGGCTTCTTCGCACAACACGTCGTCGTCGAATTCACCTCGCGCCGCCTCCACTTCCGCCGCTACCGCCCCCGCAATCATCCACTCGTCGGGACAAACGATTTTGGAGAACAACAACAACTTGAATAACAACAACAATGCGTTTGAAAATAATATTCGACCGGCGACTCCGGTGGCATCTTCTTCTTCTTCCAGTCAATATCAAACAAAGATGATGAATACTTCGGGAGGTGGAAACATTGGTTCAAACAGGGTATTTCGACAATCGACGGCTTCGAGCACCTCTCATTCGTCGTCCTCTAATAGTAGCACGTTACATCTCTCGGAGCAGCAAATTTCAATCAAGTTTGGCTCCGTTGCCTGTTTGCTCTCGTTTTGTTTGATTTTGTTCGGAAGCGGTTTAGTCAGAGAATCAAAACTGAAACGACACGAGATACCGGGAGATTTGCACACGAGAGTGTTCGTCGAAAAGTTGAACAAGTGGAATAACATATACAGAGATGAATTCGAACGCGTGGAGTGGATGTTGATCGACAACAACTTCAACGACGCGCAGGCATCGCCGAATATCGAAACGTTGAGGAGCACAACGGAGGCGACTAATTATCAAGCGCCCAAGTTAGCTGCACCGCAAACTTACGAAGCTTTGAAATTTCAGAGTTCAAATCTGATGGAAACGTACGTTTTACCGAAAATTTATCCGAAATACGCCGAGTACATGCCGTCGATTGACACGTTGCGAGAGGCAGTTCAAAAAGGAAACCCGATACCGGCGACGACGACAAAGTTGTTGAACAAAACTAGCGATAAGACTAATTTAAACGACGCCATGAACAACACGGCACTCGTCTCTCGAATGCTCGAGACGCCGCTTTCGCTTTCGCTCGTAGGAAAAGACACGGCTTCAAACCAAATCGTCGCCTCGATCGATTTAGGCGAGCAAATACTGTTTCAAAAAACGATACTTTCCCACGTGAACAATAAGATTTGTAAATATCAAATGGGTGGCTATCATACTAACACACAAAATTGCGAGACATATTCAGCGCTCTTGCGCGTGTGTTTCAAAGTCAGAAAGAGTGGCGTAGAAGAAAATGCGCATTGGGTTTTGGATGATACGTTCGGTAATTTTGGGTGCGAACCGGGGAGCCTAACGAGAGTACGAGGTATTTCTTCGGGTAGTAGTAGCGATAGCAGCAGCAGCAGTAGTAGTAGTAGTAGCAGCAGCAATAGCAAAAGCGGCGATAGTAATACTGGGATCACAAACACCGCAGTGAATGGAAACAGTGATAATGGATCACTTTTGTGGAAACCATCGATACGGAAACGTATCGATGCGCCTCAAATCAAAGCCACCCTTCCGGATGCGAACAAAATTCGCGTCGCTTTTGCCGAGCAAACGGTGACTATTCAACACGCGTTCGATCCCGAACTCTGGCTCAAAAACCAAACGATTTTCAAGAGGAATTACGAAAGACACCGCGCAAAAGTGTCAATAGAAGGAATCGTGCTCATTGTCGTCGGAAGTGCGCTCGGTATTCCCGGCGTTGGTTTGCTCTTGTTGGGATTCATCAAACGCAAACGCACGGTTCGATCCAGACGAGGATACGTTCAGTTACAGTTCCCAGGTCCTGATTACGTGTAAATTAATAATGATTTGCTCCGAACGTATTATAATACAATCATAAAATTCCAACTAACTAACTACTCTATTCGTTTCTATACGTTTCTATACGTTTTAATCGATTTAATCCTCGTCGTCTAACAAGTCGTCTAACATCGCCTCTTCTTCTTTCTTTTTGTTTTTAACTTCTTCTTCTTTTTCTAATGTTTCTTCTTCCTTTGCACTTTTATCGGCATCATCAATTGAAAACTCCCCCAACTCTCTTCTGTATTCATCGTACTCCTCTTTGCTCCGACATTCGTCCAATGCGAGTATTTTAGACAAAGGTATTGAATGCACGCGTCGTCTTACTTCCATTCTGTTTAATAAAGTTACTTTTTGTGGTGGTGCGTCTCTTGCTCCTCCATTCAAATCGTTTTTCTCCTCCTCCTCTGGCCAAGTGGAGCGCAAAAGACACGGTTTCCTTCGCATCATTGTTATTTATTATATCGCGCTGATACGCGCTGATGAGAGAGCGTTTTTGTGTTGTTTGGACAAAAGTCGTTGATGAATCTGCCTTGAAAAAGTCAAAAAACACTTGGAACAAACACCCCTTGTTTTTGGCTTCATTTTCGTCATCATCATCACTTCAAAAACACCACACAGTTAGTTTTACCCCGACGAGTTAGTATAAAATGTCGAACAACAACAACAACGAAAAAGAGCGAGAGAAGGCGAAGCAAAAGAACATCGCGGTCATCGAAAACGCGATCGCGGCTAGGAACAAGGTATTAATGTTGTTGTTGTTGTTGTGTTCTTTTCTTTTCGTTTACCTAAATAAATCATCTCATTTTTCAAAAATAAACTTCTCTCTTCTCTGCGTTTGCTTCTCGTTACTGACTCTTCTTCTTCTTCTTCTTCATCACCATCATCAGTATAAATCTATCGCAGACGACCGAGTGAGAGAAATTGCAAAGTTGGAGAAGCAAATCGTCTCGTTAGAAGCGTTGATGGACCCGCGAACGAATAAGGACGGCATGGATGCTTTGAAGATTAAACTGGCCGAATGCGAAGGGACGATAGCGGCGTTACGGTTAGAAATTGCGAGCGTTCGAGGAAAACTCGATAAGAAATCGAAAGCGGCGAGTAGTAGCGACGACGATATCTCTTCGTCAAACGCGTTGAGCAAACTCGCGCAGTTGGCCGGAAGCGCCGCCGGTTCCGCCGGGTTCGGGAGTGGCTTTAACTCGAGAGATTATCTCCTCGGCGTGGTGAGTGGGATGGCACTCCTTGGCGTATTAGTGAGTGTGAACCATCATCGCAGTGGCGGGACGGTTTCGTTGCGTTGGTTCGGGGAGACCGTGAGCGCTTTATTGAAAACATCCACGACGTCTTCCGCCAAGTAATCGATCGTCATTTCACAACAACCGCGTTAATATTATTATTTATTATAGAATTGTCTTGATTTGTATTTTTAGCACACTGACACACACACTGGTACAACACACTATTATATTATCATTGTTACGCGCTACTTTCTACGGTCTACTCTCTTCCTCTCTAAATAAAGCTTCTAGTGTAAAAACTCCTCTCTAATCTTCGCGGCTTCGTGATACGCGTTCACGTCCAAGCCGCTCGCGTTCTGCGCTATCCGAACGCGTAAAACACCGTTTCGTAAAATAGAAAACCGCGTCGAAGTCGACGACGATGGAGAAGAAAACGAACATTTTTCGTACTCCCCAATCAAAAAATATAAACTCTTCAACTTCCACTTAAACGTCGGCGACATTGAAGACGCGTCGAAGGTGAGCGCGAACGCGTCGTCTTTCAAAACACCGACGGAATTTGAAGCGTCGAAACTTTCCAAAGTGCCCAAGACGCGCACGGAGACTTCGTACACGTTTTCTTCTTTATCTTCTTCTTCATCATCTCCTCCTTTTTCTTCTTCCTCTTCTCCGTCTTCTTGCCTCTCGGTCTCTACAATTTCTTCTTCTTCTTCTGACTTCTCGTCGTCGTCGTCCAGAAAAGTCGTTTTCGTAACCACCATCATCATTTCTTCTTCTTCTTTCTTAAAGATATCCCGTAAATCTCCCACGCGATACACCCGTCCACTGTTCACCATTTCTTTTTCTTCTTTTTCTTAATCACACCACCCCTTCTTATTCACCGGGTATTCACATATTAATAACACGTGTTTATTATAATATTGTATAGTTGTTGTTATTAAAAAGTATGAAGAAGAGAAAAGAGACAAAACAACAAAAACTGAAGAAAGAAAAGAACCAACTTTTTGTTGCTTTTTTTTTTGAGAGAGACTCTTTCTTGTCTTCCACGTGTGTCGTGTTTTCGTCAAAGACTTTTCAATCGTCGTGCCTTTTCGCCACTGTTTTACAAATTCGACACAAGAGGGTCGACGCGTTTTCGAACAGAAAATGGAATTCTCGCGGAGGAAATCTCCCTCGGGAGACGATCCAACGGAAAGAGGAGCGTGTTTGAGTAAACCGGCGACGCCGGCCAGCAACGACGGACGAGACAACGAAAATAGCGATTTGATTGTGTACCAAAACGATATCTTGCGCGCCGGTGACGACCGATGCGCGTATAAAGTGCTCGGCAGTTTAGGAAGCGGGACGTTTGGACAAGTTTTGCGGGTACAGAAAGTGACTCAGAACGACTCACACGAAAGAAATAACAACGACGACAGCAACGCGGACAAAGAGAATGGGAATAAAGTCTCGGCGTTGAAAATAATCAAGAACCATCCGGCGTATTTCCACCAGGCGCACGTGGAGATTGGTATTCTCCACATGCTAAACACGAGGTGCGACCCAACCGGGGAGAAGAAAATCGTAAAACTTTTGGACCAGTTTGTCTGTCACAACCACTTGTGTTTAGTTTTCGAATTGTTGGACATCAACTTGTACGAATTTTTACGGAAGAACAAATTCAGAGGGGTCTCGTTGCGAGTGCTGAGAGAGCTCATGGTGCAACTGTTGAACGCTTTGGACGTGTTGAGAGAGGCGAACGTGATTCATTGCGACATAAAACCAGAGAACATTCTGTTGAAGTCGTTGTCGTCCACGGAGGTGAAATTGGTCGATTTCGGTTCCGCCTGCTTTCAAAATAGAACGGTGTATCAATACATCCAGTCGAGATTTTATCGGAGTCCAGAGGTTTTATTAGGAACACCATACGGGATGCCGATCGATATGTGGAGTTTAGGTTGCGTAGCGGCGGAAATGTTTCTAGGATTGCCGATTTTACCAGGCGCGAGCGAGTTTGATTTGTTGAACCGAATGTGCGAAACGATTGAACCGCCGCCGGATTCGATGTTGCACAAAGCGAGACATCGGCACAAATATTTCGTACGAGAGAATAACGGTAACACTAGTAACAACAACAACAACAACAACAACAGTAGCAGCAGCTTTTCAGATATGAATCTAAACTCGGAATCTGATTCGGACATGATGAAGAATAAAAACAACATGGACGCCAATGGAAACGGAGAGTCGAACTATCGTTTGTTGAACTTACAACAATACGAAGAACGTTCGGGGAAACGAGCCGCCGTAGGGAAGAGATACTTCCACCAAAAGAAACTAGCTGATATTGTTTTTGGAGCACCGTATAAGGATCTCGGCGTGGATGGTCCCGGATCGAGAGAACGAGAAAACGCCATCGAGGAACAAAGGCTCATGCGCGCGTCGTTTTTAGATTTCTTATTCGGGATGTTGACGCTCGATCCAACTTCACGTTGGACGCCAAAACAAGCGCTGTTACACCCGTACATAACCGGCGAGCCGTTCGATGCGAAGAATCCGTTTAAACCACCGTCGTGTATGGAAACTACATCGGAAGAAACGAGAAAAGAACATCAACGGAGCGCGGCGAAAATGGCGGCTGCGGTTTCGGAGAGCGCAAAGAGAGAAGTTACCGCGGCGAAGAAACCGAAGCAAACCGTCCAAACGCCGTTTCCAGATTTCGTACCACCGCCTTTGGAGCAACAACCGGTTCCCGCCGGCATTGCTGCGAATGCAGCCGCTGTTATTGCCGAGGTACCAGCAGCAGTTTCGGCGCAACAGCAACAACCGGTTGTCGGCGGTTTAGCCGCGGCGTTCGCTTCAGCTTCGGCAACCGCTACTTCTGTTGGAAATACAAACTTTCTGCAAGCTCAACAAATGCAAACGGCAGCAGCTGCAAACGCAGCCATGGTGTCTCAAGCCTCCCCTGGTCAAACGCAATCTGTTTTTGGCGTCGGAAGCTTTGGACAAAGTCCAGGCGGAACCCAGTTTTTGGGAAACCATTTCGTCGGTTCTCCTCACGCCATGAACTCCGCCGCGCTACATCCGTTACACTTTGGACAATCGCCACCGACTTCGCAAATGCAGAACTTGTCCATGCAACGACAGCACGCAGTTGCGGCGAAAGCAGCCGCGGCCGTTCAGCTTCCAGTCGTGTACGCTAGTCCTTTAGGTCCCGGTCGAGGGACGCTGGGAGGCGAGGCTTCCGCGGGCGGAATGAACACCGCGTCGGAGGCGGCTCGAGCGGCGACCGCGGCACAAAACGCCTTGAACGTAGGAAATAACAACTTGATTCGTAACAACTTTGGCATTAGCGGACAGTACAAAATGCAACAAAGCGGCGAAAACTCGAGCGGCGGAAGCTCCTCTTCGACGTTTTCGGGCTTACCTCAATCCATGCCGAGACAATCCGCCTCGGGTGGTTTCGGTGGGTCTGGTAACGCCGGTTGGTGGGGACCAGGTGTCGTTAGCGGCAACTCAGCGAGCATAAGCAACAAAGAAAAAGGTGCGTTCTCGCCCATGAGTCGCGTTTCTGGATTCGCGTCCCCATCAGGCGGTTCTGGTTTGAAAACTGTTAGAGAAGGCGGGGAGTACGTTCCAAACACTTCGCCTCCGCCTCAAATGAACAAAGAAATTGATATGGACGCGAACTGGGACCCTACGCTTTCAGAACCGTTGGAAGATCAGCACCAACAGAACAATAGTCAAACGACGACGACGGATTTGTACAAGTACGCCTCGAGCGCTCCGACAGACGGTTCGTTCATGCAAGAGAAGAAGCGCAAAAGCGATCGATAAACAGTTAGGTACCGGTACAATCACCGTATTCTTGTATAAACTCAAAACTAAAGTGTCGCTCTTTATATTCTTTCTGTACCAGTGGTACCATGGTACCATCTACGAACTACATAACCTACACATCTATCTCTCTCTATCTCTTCTTTCTATTATTATCAAACGACGAGCTTTTTCAGTTTGAACACGTCTTTCACATTCTTCTGCATCGCTTTGTACGGGACGTACATGCCTTCTTTTTTACCGCCTTTGTAATGTAAGATGCGAATGTCCTTCTTTTTCAAACCTTGGCCGTTCCCGCTCGGGACAAAATTATACTGATCCCCAGGTATCATTCGCACGGTGACTACCTCTGCACCGGAGCTCCCGCACACGACCGGTAAATCAATAACTTTCTTTCCTTTCGCTAACGATTGTACTTTTGAAGCCGGGACGTTCAATCCTCTCTGATACGCCGCCTGGTCCCCGGTAAATCCAGCCTCCTTCCCACTTTTTTCTAAGTCTGACTTCCATAAATCCAACGTGTGGTCGCTAAATTTGGCCGCGCCGACGTACTTTCCTTTCGGCACAAACTGCACGCCGCCTTGAACCGGGTACGCTTTGTTATCTCGAATCGTCACGCCGTAATCGAAATTTCTCGTCTGAAACAAATCGCTCACGTCCCCGACAAAGACAATGTCCGTATCCACCATCAACAAGTCCGCGTTCCAGTCGTTATCTCTCGCGCGTTTAATAAAAGCGTTGTATAACTTCATTCTCTCCAACATTAACGCTCCAGTCCCGATTTTCGTTCGATCCAATATACCCTCGAAGCGGTGCAACTGTACTTTATCCATTCCCGGTTTGCTCATATCTATCTCCGTTTCTTCGTCCGTAATCAACGCGACGCACGTTCCAGGCCCGTTAGTCATTCGCGCGCTTTCCATGGTGATGAACATCGGAGGTTCGTGACACCCGTTGCACCTCTCGCCTTTTTTCCTGTCAAACCCGCCCGGTTTTGTGGCGTAAAACGAAGCCACTATTAAAGAGCATTTTTTCGCCTCCTCGTTGATCGATTTAAACTGCGCGTGGTGGTGCGCATCAAACGTGTCCTTCTCTCGAGGGGGATGCTGCTGATGATGACTTTGCGATGACACCGTATTCGTTCTCGTTCTTCTTTCTTTTTCTTCTTCTTTCATCGTGTTGGTATGAGGAGCATATCCATCACCACCGTCTTCGTCGTTGTTGTTCGAAGCAAAAGCCGATGACGATGACGACGAGAGAGAAAGAGAAGAAGAAGAAGATGATGATGATGAAAAGAGCATCCAAACGACAATTGCAATCATCACCGCCGTCAAGACGAGCGCGTTGTTCAACACCACCATGATGATGATGATGATGATGATGTTGATGATGTTTCTGCTGAAACAACTTGATTCGTGTTTGTTTTTTGTTTGTTTTCGATTGAGGAAAAATTTTGAGAGGAAGAAAAAAGAAAAATTTTTTGAAAAAAAAGAAAAAAAAACAGACAGACGAAAACAAACACAAGAAGGCAGCCGAAGAGAACACATTTTACACACCATTTTGTATAAAGGAGCCGCGCCTTTTCCTCATACTAAAAATCATCATGGTGAGAAATTCAATCGCGTACTATCGGAGGGACGAGAACCCGGTGAGCATGTACGGCGCACCGTTCTTGGCCACGATCGTGACGTTAGTGTTCATAGCGTTATCGTATTTCGGATCATCCAGGTCTTCTTCTTCTTCTTCTTCTTCTTCGATGAGTGCTGCGAAGGATTACGCCGCTGCCACAAGTCGAGAAAGAACGACGACAAATCCGACGACGACGACGAAAATCGAAGAAGACGAGGATTTAGCGACGACGAGAAAGTATTCTTTGACGTTACCGAGACGCATGCACTTGCCAAACTTCTTCTCGAACCTCGGGAACGAGCAACAGCTCGAGCAGCAGCAAAGTTCAATCCCTTCACTTCCCTCCGGGTCGAAACGGTTCCAAGTGTCCACCAACGATTTACTCTTAGACGATAAAGTGTTCGACGACCAAGAGAAGAATCCGTTAGTCGGGTTCGCGTGTTCGTTCGATCGCATTCCAGGCGCGCAGACGCAGACGTATCACGTGAAATCATTCACGCCAAAATTGTCCAACCCGGAGGCGACGCACCACGTGACGGTGTTCGCGTGCAACGCGCAACGCATGCACAAAAAGTTTGGAACGACTAAAGGTACCTTTTACGGCGCGAACGAGTGCGGGACGTGGCCGTTTTACGGCGAACCGGATTCACCGTGTTTAGAAGTCGCGTGGGCGTACGATAAAGGCGCCGGTACGTTTTCGTACCCGACCGGGTTCGGTTACAAAGTTGGTAAAGGTACCGCGTTTGACGTGTTATTGACGCAAGTGCATTACTTGTACCCGAAAAACAAACCCGTGAAGATGTGGAACGACGATACCGGGGCAATCATGCAGTTAGATCCGTATCGACCGTCGGTTGTCGACGCCGGCGTGTTGACGATTATGAAAACGAGCATGGTGTTGAAACCCGGTCAAGACGAAACTGTGGTGCATTACTCCGTAGGTCCGGAAAATCAAGTGTACGCGCACCATTTGAAAGATGATTTCGCGAACGGAGAAGAAGAGAACTTTGGCGTGACGTTGTTAGCCGCGCATTTACACGCGCACGATTTGGCCAAGAAGTTTAAACTTTCCGTAGAATCGCCCTCTGGACATAGAAACGTCGTCAAGTACATCGAGAACTATGGTGGTTACGGAAAAGACCAAGACTTTTTCGTCTTGGCGAACCGGGCGAGAGTACGTCGCGAGGACAGAATTGTCATCGAGTGCACGTTTGATACGTCAAAAATTACGCAGCAGGTGAAATACGGGACCAATCACGACGAGGAGATGTGCGGACCGATTTTGATGTATTATCCGAAGAAGGTGACGTCTTCGGATTTAGACCAAAGCGGGTATTTTAGCGGCATTCAAATGAATTCAGTCATGGTTTAATTTTTCTACGTAGAGAACGAGAATTTCTTGTAATATATGGGTATACTTTTATGAATCACATTCGTTATAAAAACAATAAAAGTAAAAAACCACTTCAAATGAGTGTTCTTGACTAAAACGTATCCATAATGAACGTTTCAACGCATACCGTGCGCATCTCGAACCTCCCCGAGCAGTTCGACGAGGACGATTTCACATCCATGTGCCAAAACATCAACCCGAAATCCAAAACTCGATTTTTCAGAAACAACAACACCGGGGAGATGGATTTTAAATCGAAGAAAGAAGCCGAGAGATGCATCGAGGAGTACGACGAGATGGACATCGACGGCGGGTGCTTGCGCGTGGAGGTAATATCGATCGCGCGTATTTTGTGTTCTCTTTTTACTTTTGCCTTTTGTGTTTGTGTGTGCGTCTCTTCGTTGATTTTTGTTGACCAAACTCCTCTTTATCTGATGAAAAACAGCTCGTCGCCGCCGCGAGCGCGAACAACAACAACACCTCGACGAGCCGCGAGCAACAATCGAACACGCCACCGACGACGTCGGGGCAGTCACCGTTCTCTGGGGGTATGAACGCGCGTCTTCTATCGCCCAGTCGTGGGCACGGTCAACGGAAAAAAGAATACGATGCCGACGGCCTGGAAGCGACGACGTCGAGAGCGGAAGAGGATTTGGAGTGCGACAGCGAAGACGAACGGAGTAATATTTGGACGAACATAAAAGAAATGACGTTCAAGGATTTAAAAGTGATGTTTGAAGCGACGATTGGACGGAAGAGCGCGTATACGGAGAAGGATCGAGCAAAGTTAGAAAAGAGCACGTACGAGATTTTATCGGGGTCGTTGGAAGGCACACCGAGAGGCGCGCATGACGAGAGCAGCAGCGATGATGAAGAAGGAGGAATAGGCAAACGAGAAGAAGAGGAGAAGGAGAAAGTGGAAGAGGAGAAGTTCAAGGCGAAAAAAAGTTCGCAGCAGATTTCGGAGGAAGACAAGAAGTGGGTGCAGAAGTTCACATGTCCTCGCTGCAAAACGACGATCAATCCAAAAACGAAGACGGCGTTCACGTCGAAAAACCAAGTGACTGGTCACATGGCTCACTGCAAGAAAGTACCTGAACAGCAACAGACGAGACCGAAGGCTGCGTCAGGGAAGAGTGAGAAAAAGAGAACGTTGGAGATGAGAGCAGAAGAAGAGGAAAAGGAAGCGGAGAACAAGAAGAAGGCGATACGTGTCATCGATGATATGCTTAAAAAGAAGCAGAAGTCGACATCGACGCAAATCCCAAAACGAAGCAGCACTTTATTGGACGTGGTGATGAGAAAAGAAATACCACCCGTGAAAACAATTGTCAACGGTGGTCCGCTGCCGGTTATTCCAAAGCTTACTATCTCTTCGACGGCAATGGATCCGCCACTGCCGAGATATGTCCAGCAACAAAAGCAAACACAGCAAACACAACAAACACAACAAAAAGCCGACGAGAACAAACACTTGGACGATTTCAGAATTGAGATGCCGTTTGGATTCGTAGCCCCGGAAAGAGCAGAACCGTGTCTGCTCATCAAGACGAGTGCACGAAACGTCACAGAAAGGGAACTGACTAACTTATTCCGATTCTTCGAAGGATTTCAGCACGTAACGGTTCGTGACGATACTTCCTTCTTCGGCGCTGGAGGAGAAAAGAAAGTTATTCACGTACAATTTAGGGAGAAAGAAAATGCGGCGTACGCGAAGAGCAAAACGGATAAGTTCATACTGGACTCCAAGGATCCAATCAACTCTGTGCTCAATATTGGATACTTCGCTGGGTACACACCACCTTCCTCCGCGACGGCTCGGGATGCGCACATGGCGACCACGACTTATCCAAGCGCCTCCGCGGATAATCCTTTATCTGGAGCGGCAAAATTAGCAGAGCCGCCTGATGGTTTGTATTGTGATTTGTGCGGGGTGAAGTTCGCAGGAAAACACCATAAGGATGCTGTGATCGAGAATTGTTGGAATCAACACGCAAAAACTAACTGTCACCAACAAAACTTGAAGAGCAAGAAAATTGAAGGCGCGGAGTATTTCAGACCCAAAATTAAACATCATCCTGTCACCGGTTCTATTCAGTTGATATGGAGCTGTGATTGCTGCCAAGTGACAACGGGTTTGTATGGGAAATCTCTCTGGAATGGGCACGCATTCGGAAAGAAGCACGCGGAAGCTATGCGAGAAAAAAGTTTGTCAGCGAACGCGACGAGATCTACTCACACGCAAGATCCCCGGTTGAAACCGAGTGAAAATCCCGACGACGATCTCGCGAAAGATACAAGTCCTTCGAAAACGCCTACGGCTAGAAATACTCCAGTCTCGGGGCAACTGGGAGAAAGCGAGTCCAAGAGCGATTGGCTTCAATTTAAGGAAGCTCGCTTGAAGAAGATTACGCCTTACGAAAAAGAAAGCACTGATTTCATAGACGAACTGCCGATGGATGGAGGGAAGAAAGTAAACGTGGAAGTAAGTCTCGATGGATGCGATGCGAGTTACTTTGACGAGCGGATGGTGGGCGATTTGAAGAGAAAGATTATGGAGGAAGATTCCGGTTTTGTGGTGAAAAAATTCAACGAGAGGAACGTCATTTGGTTATACGGGAATAAAACGAGCACAAAATCCGCTTGGTTGCGTACTCGTGAACTCAGGCACATTGCGGCAAAGTTGAGCGAACGACGGGTAAATACCACGGGCATATGGAAGTTAGATGGTCTCAGAAACTTGGTTTCGAAAGGATTGATAAAAGAGTACAAACCGGAAATTACAGCATTCATTGACGACGAAACCAAGTACAAGAGAGACACCGATGGTAAAATAACAATCGCTGAAGAGGTCGGTAACATGCTGGGTATGCTAAAAGGATCAAAATATGTCACACAAAGACAAACAGAAGAATACCTTGGACAAAAACTCAAAGTTAAGTACGAGATATTGGAGATCGGCGAGGTAAAATTCACCGGGTACCCTGAAGGCGTCGCAAAGGCGTGGTTACTCATTCGCGAGTTTTGTTTTCTCGGTGCAGAAGAAGGGAGAAAAAGGGAGAGAGAGGCGCGAATAGAACGAGAACGAAGAGCGGAGGTTGTGAAAAACAAACCGGCGCGTAACACCAGATCGTGCCCGCATTACGATCCCAAAACGAATAAATGCGGTTGGGCGAACTCTTTCAAAAATCGCGGGCGCACCGCCTGTCGATACTGCAGAAACGACAGCAGGTGAAGTCGTTGATTTTAGAGGAAAGAGAGAAAAAAGAAACACGAAAATTGTACAGCAGCAGCAGCGATAGCAGCGATAGCAATAGCATAAAGAAGGAGAAGGAGGGTAATGTAATACTGTTGTTTATAATATATTTCTTCTTCAAAATGGTCACTTTTTTCTTCACATCTTTTTATTAAAGCAAAAATGGATGCGCGTCAAACATCACGTCGTCGTCGGTCAAACGCGAACGCCTCCTCTTCTTTCCTTTCTTCGACTGAAAATAAAACAAAAACAACCACACCGAGAAGACGAGACGCGAAAATGATGATGCGAATATTCTATCCCTCGGAGTATTTCGAAGAAGAAGACGAAGAAAAAGAAGTTTACGGTTGGATATTTCGAAGCGATGATGGATTTATGGATACAGACGATACAGACGAGGACGAACAGAGGAGAGGAGAAAAACGAGAGATTTGGAACTGCGTGGTGAGCGAAATTGGCGCGAAGAAGATTACCTTCGATTCCTCTTCTTCTTCTCCTTCTTCTTCTCAACTCTCCGAGGATGATGATGATGATGATGATGATGCCGTTCTGCGAATTTTGTTCCCACGACGAAACCACAAGAAAGAAACCATTAAGAGGAACGTTATTAAAGTCATCGAGGCGAAACGAATAGGCAAAATAATATTTAGAAACGACGATATCGATATCGATGAGCATAAAGAGTACAACAATAAGAGCGACGAGAACGACAACGACGACGCAAACGACGCCGAAGTTTATTTCGTGACTTTTCGCTTAAAAGCGTGTTCCCACCGCGTGCCGTTCTCGGTGAGCGTCGTCGACTCGAAGGGACGAAAGAGAGAGTTTGACGACATATTGTTCGTTTCGGTCGCTCGCGAGGCCATCGACGCGACGACGAATAATAGTAACGCGCATGAGAGTGATAACAGTCGTCGTTCTCAGCACACAGAGGTAAAAAGAACGGGGCTAGATGCAATCGTCAAGGTGCTGTCTTTGTCTTCCTTGGCGTCCTACGAACGACAGCAAAAAAAAGCGAGGAAAAGTAAAAAAGGAACGAGCAACAACGCTTTCCTCACCTCGATTTCCTCCGCATTCCTCTCGCCGGTGCATAAAGTCTTGGACGAGTACGAGTTTGTGCCGTATTTTTCCGGAAGTGGGAAAGGAAACAGTAGCTGGAAAGATGGCAAATTGAAACGGAAACCAATATCTGGCGTGAGCATCAGCTCGCGTTTGCTCGCGACGCGCGTAGCGATACTGTTACGACGACGTGTATATCAGGCGCCTCTGCTCAAATCGATAGTCGCGTTTGCATTCGATGTTTTCCTCGCGCGAGCATGTTTCGCGCGAATAGCATCCCGGGTTCAAATGATGTCTTCCGGGTTCATCAACGGCGACTATTTAATTCGCAACGCGAATTGGCTCGCCAAAGGTGACCCGTTGGGGGTCAAGCTTCACTTACCGTTGAGTCGAACGTTGAGTGGGTTAGCCGTAGTACTTGCGGAGGGATACGCCTCCGTTTTAGGCGTTCGATTCGATACCATCGTCCGAAATATCGATGAACGTCTGTGGTTCCTCGGTCTCACGACGCAACTCGCGTTTTTATCCGACTGCATGTTCCTATTCACCTCGCACGCCGCCGCGTTGCACGTGTATTCGAGTTTACTCATCACCGCTCAAGTTGCGTTTGGAAAATTTTGTTACGAGGCTGGTTTCGGTCGTCCCTTGCAACGACGGAAAGAAGAGGAACACACCACGAAGAGACAGTCCACGGAAAGTCTCGTGTTTGGTGTTCTTTTCGTGCCACCCATTTTCCTCTTCTTCCCGACGACGTTTGCGTATTTTGCGAGCTACTTGGTCTTACACGCGGCTGCGTTGTTGGTGCGAGCGATGGTGGTATTTCTAGTTTCTTCGCTGGAGAGCATTAAAATATATTTTGTTGAGGATGGTTCTTTTGACGAGGATGATGGAATAATAGTGTTATTCAGAGCGGTAACAGTTTTGGGGGAAACGCAAAAGCTCGTTAAATTGGTACAACAAAAACAGTCAAGAAGAGGGAAAAAATTTCTACGAAAATATTGCAAACACGTCGTTCAGTTTTGGTGGGGTTTTGAGAGGTTCGAGAAGAACAACAACAACAATTATGGGTTCATGGGTTCGTGCGTGAACGCTTTGCGTTGCTTTGGTCGATTACCGGTGGCGTCGTTGAAACCTTTTTTTGAGTTGTTATTATAAACGCTCTTGGTATATTAAACTCACGTATTCCTCATTCGGAGACATACGAACCGATTGGTGCGGGTACAAATCGGAGATCACCGGCGAACGCTTGGAACCTTTTCCAATCGGATATTCCGAGATACACTTCGGCGTCGTGAAGATTTACATGTACTACCACCGAGCACACAAGTGGTATGCCTCGAATAATGAGCTTGAGATCAAAAGCCGGCACTTTTTTCGTTACTTTTTCATTCTGTTCTGTCGCGATTTGAGGAGGAAATGTATCCAAGTTCATATACTCCCAAGACGAGATAAGAGACCGATTAACAGTAGTAGTGCCGTTCTGATTTTTATTGTACAACCCAGCTTGTACAGCGAGCTTCATCGAGATTATCGTTTTGTATCCGATGGAATTGAACATCAATCGAGCAGACTTCAGTTTGGTCGTATTGTACGCCAAAAATTTCACGTATTCCATGAGAGAATACTCCAAGCGCAAAGCGTCTTTTTCTACGTCCAAATCGATCATTTCTTTTGTCGTCTCATACGCAGGTTTGCAGGTGCCACTCAAATTCGACACCTCAAATCTTTTTGAATCGGCGTTAAAAGAAAGGATGCTGACAAAATATAGTTTTTTGTCGCACACGACGTAAACTTCCACCCCTTTCGGAAGGTTAAGCTCGCTACAACCGAGCCAGTTGTTGTCAGGAGGGGCAAAAGTTGGTAGTCGCAACATATCGCCCGCCCTCTTCACGATTTGCTCCTTCACGTACGCTTCGCGCTCTACTTTGTTTCTTATTTGATTCAATATTTTGTTAAACGCATCCTCGCACTCACTGTACGCGTTTTTTGGAAACTCACTTCCGAATTGTCTTGTTTTGTCGGGGTGAAGAACAAGACGAAACTGGCCTCTCCTTGTTTTGATTCGATCACAAGATGGGAGTTCGTCGTGAGATGATCCCGGCGTCACTCCAGCCCAGATATCGACGATCCACACCCCTTCATTCTCGGATAATTTCGCGAGCACGGCTAGAACTTCTTCCTCGCGTTTTTCGTTGTCTTTGTTCATCGCGGGTGCGCGCGTGTGTTTTCTTTTTTGTGTTCTGAGGAAAAGGAAAAGCGTGTATCTAAGAGGACAAAAAATATCTCGCTCTCGTCTCTCTCTCTTTTTCAGACAAAAAATTGATTGAATTAAATTTCATCACACTTTGAACGCGCGCACGAAACTAACGGTGATAATGAATGAAGTCATCGAAATAGATTCCGATTCGGACGAAAAAAGGGCGGTTGACAACTCAGGTAAAGCGATGAAAACATCCTTCCTCGTTTCTTTCCTTCGCGAAGGGCACTCTCTTTTTCTTCTTCTTCTTCTTCTTCTTTTTCTTCTTCTTCAAATGCGACGAATGGCAAATTGGAAATCGAAGCTTTTAGAAGAAGAAGAAGAAGAAGAAGAAGAAGAAGAAGAAGAAGAAGAAGAAGAAGACGGGTAAACGTACGCGAGAATGCTCGGGATTAGCGCACAAAGTAACACGCTCGCGTTTACGTTTTTCGCCGCGCTTTTCGAGAAGGAGAGAGAGAGAGAGAGAAAAAAAGCACACGGTCGATAGCAAAAACGACACGTTTTCTTCGTTCCTGTCTTCTCTCTTTTCTCTCCTCCTTTTTTTTCCGCCTTTTTCGGGCTGGCGCCTCAAAAGTTGTGTGATGGGCGGGTAAAATAATAACAACAACCGACGCAAAACAACGTTTCCGTTTCTTTGTATCTTTATCATCACAACAAACTAACCACGAATAATAAAAACATCTCTATTTTGAAACGAACAAACACCATGTAGGAGGCGCCGTGGCGATCCGTGCCGAACTCGATGTGGATGTAGTTTTGGACGAGGGATCGAGAACGTCTAAAAATCAACTCGGTTTGGTGGGCCAATTTCCAACTAATCCATGGGAAGCCCCATCTGTGGATCTATCGGTGGCGATAAGCGCGAATAAAGGCTACGAAAAGAATGGAGAGGAGGGTGGTGACTGCGACGCTCTTTGCGAGCACTTTAGCAAACTGGCGATGCTTGATGGTGCTCAAAATATTGATGGTCACGGTGACAGTTTCGCCGGCGTCTCCATCGAGCGAACGGCGCCGAGTCAGATTGGCTTCGAAGAGTCGCTCGACGACGAGCGGAAGGAATCGCTTCAAGAAAAGAGAAAAGGCGTTGATAATGGTGATGTCGTCGACCATAATATCATCGTGATCGATTGCGATCTTGACGAGAGCGCAGAGATGAAAACGAAGACTTCCTCCTCTCGAAGCGGCGAGGAGAAGAAGAGGTCGACGTTCGTGCGGAAGACGAAAGATGATTTCAAGAAGATGGTCGACGATTTGTGGGAATTGAATAAACGGTATGATAAAAGATCATTGGATGTTTTCACGGAGCGAATTGATTCGTTTACGAAAGAAATTGTTCGTTTGAATGATATTCTCCTCGAGGTGAAGAATGGTAAAAGCGAAGAGGTGCAGAAAGAGATTAAATTTCTTACGCAACTGATCGCGGCGTATCGGACTATCCTAAAGTTCAAACACGAGTCAGAAAATGACACCGTTTTCTTCATCGCGGTCGTGTCTTTGCCAAAGAATAATGCGCCGCGCAAGTTTTTGCGTTGGCTCATTTGCCCGATGTCGGCGAGAACGATTGCGTTCCTCAATGAACAAATCCAACACGACAACGTGCTTTTTTCTAGCGATCACGGCGTCATGAACGCGCCGACATCCGGCATGGGTAGTTTCATTCGTAAATCACCGAGTGATAAATACGTGAAATTTGGATTGATGCCTCACCGCGATCAAGCGCGTCCGGCTATGGCGACGTATGGATTTTTACATCGCATGGATCCGATTATTCGCGCGGCGGCGAAGCAGTTTGTGCAAGTGACTTATTTCGCATGCGTGATGAGTAATTTCAACGCGTGGCAAAATCACTACACCGGGACGCTTCTCGACAATGCTTTGAAAATTTTGCACCGAACGGAGAACTCGGTACACTTGCGTCGGCAGCCGAAGGAGGTAAACGCCGGCGGTGAACCGATTCGCTACGTTGACGGCTTGCCCGATTGCTACGTTGGCGGCTTGCCGCCGGTCGACGACGACGACGACGACGACGACGACGAACCAATTTTACCTCCGATGGAGGAAGAGCCGCAACATCCGCCGGATGTGGATCAGCCGCCGGATGTGGATCATCCGCCTGAGGAACTGCCGCCAGAAGTTCCTCCGCCGGTGCACGAAGCGAATGAGGGCGGACTTGCACGGCCGTTCGCAGAGCAAACGAGCGAGACAAACACCATGATCGCGATAGATCGCACGAAAGCGTTGATCGACTTTTACACGAATAAAGAAGGTCTCGCTGATCACCAAACGGTGATATGGTCCAAAAAAGTCGGGAAAACAATGTCAGAATCGTTCAAAGTTATTTCTGACCATTCCGCTGCAGTTTCGATGGAGCAGTTGTCGAAGAAAGCGGTCAACAAGAAAGGACGAGAGGCGTTGGTAAATGACCTAAATGAGATATTGAAGAAGAGCTCGACAGTGCAACTTCCCAAGGGAGCTGTCCGTCGAGTTGCGTCTCATCCTTCGCGTCCATCCAAACTCGGGATGTTGCAAGAGTTGGGAGGAATTTGCGACGACGCGCGCGGTGCTTTTCCGGGCTCAGCTCCGTTTTTGCCGAGCTCCGAGCAAATTGAAAATTCGCGAACCGGTCGTGATCGTCCTCGATTTAGTAGGAGGAACGTCTTGATCGACAACTTGGGTAGAGAAGGTGTACCGCCGCCGCCGCTGCGTGCGGAGAAGAGGCCGAAGAGGCATGAAGTGCCACCGATGCCGCCGCCGCCGCTGATGCAGGCGTGGAATCCTTCGTGGCAGCAGATTCCGCAAAAGAAAGTGGAGTTCTACGATTTGAGCGGAAGAATAAACCAACTGTTGCAAGCGGATGGGACAATTGATTGGAACGAATATTACAAGGGGGGATTATCAAAGATATTCTCTCTATACGTGTTAGCGCAAGTGGCCGGAAAGTTTTTGTGTCCGGTCCATAACTGTACGAAGATGTTTGCATTACCTCAACACGTGAAGAGACACTTTGTGGCTACACACATCCGTGGACGAGAGTCAATATTAAAGTGTTCTTGGAAGGGCTGTGAGTTTGGATGTGAGAGTGAATCTGCGCTCGAAATTCACACCCGCACGCACACCGGCGAGAAGCCGTTTGCGTGTCCCATGTGCGATGCGTCGTTTACTGTCAAGAGTAATATGACTTCTCACGTTCGTAAAGTTCACATGAAAGAGAAGTATTGCAGATGCTCTATTTGCAATAGAGATTTCACTCAAAAGTGGAATTGGCAAACACATTCTTGCGAAAACAAGGACAAATTCGCCGATATAATAATATTTCGCAAGGCAGAGAGACCCTGAGAGAGAGAGAGAGAGTAGAGAGAGAAAAAGGATGTATAGTAAATCTATAATCCTGTTTAATATACACACATACACAATTTCAATTCAAACTCGTGAAAGATTTACGCGCGCGCGCTGAATAGTGTGAGCCGAGTGCGGTGTTCCTTGAGTTGATTTCGCGCTCTTATTCCTCTTTGAGCAACACTCTTTGTTTGTGCGTGGCAACTCCAAATTGACCCAAAAAATGACCAAATATCGACAAAACTGTAGCGAACGTTCACTCTTCTCTATCCTAGACTCCGAGAGTATATCACTGTAAGTGATGTCGTGACTTGTATTGGGGTAATTACTCCCGTTTACTATCCGTCGCTCGTTTTCCTCGCGGATTTTAAAGGTAGAGATTTTTTGGGATTAGAAATGTATGCATATATGAACACACATCAAGTACAAAAAATGCCGGTACACACACACACACGAAAGCGTGAGTGCACGCCGTGGGATGCACGAAACGGCAAAAAAAAAGCCAAGTTCGCCAGCAACGCGGCGTCACACGACACTTGAAAAGAGCAAAAAAGACGAAGGTCGTACGTGGACTCTGAGAATGAATTCAATCAGTGGGGAAAAGTGATTGAGGGTTTAGGGTTTTACCGAACCACGGTGATGGGATATCATCTATCCACGCATACTTTTTATGCGACCTTTCAAAGTCCCCTAATACAGATACATTATTATTTCACGAGTGAAGTGATATTGGAACCACACTTACAGATACTGCGCGAATATGTTAGAAATCGTAGAAATTCTCCGTGGTGCCACGAACCTAACCAACTATATTATATGACCATATAGTAAGCTTTCGGGCCGAATTTAAAGATTATGAATCTTTTTAAAGTAGCCCTAAACAACAACAAATTCTCGTCTTTTCAAAAACGAACTTTTGTTTTTTTATTCGTTGTGGGGTTGTTTTGTTTCAAATAATAACCAATAATAACAATAACGACATAAGTATTCTTCTTAATACACATATCATCATCTGAGAAGAAGAAGAAGAAGAAGATTATAAGAGGAAACGATGATGATGATGATGATGACGTCATCATCAACGTTGATGACATCATCATCATCATCGTTTGATAATGTTTTTAAGAAGAAGGCATCATCATCATTTCGTTTGAATACCCTGAAAACGACGGCGAAAACGATGAGAAACAACAAGGTTCAACAAAAGAATATTACAATCAAAGCAGAAGCGATATCGGAAGATTCCTCTTCAACGAACTCGGACATATTCGCCGATTTGGTCGAAAACTCTTCTTTTGGTTCTTCTCATAATAATAATGGTTTCGTTGAAAGAGGAGAACACATCATTTCCTCTTTCAATCAAAATTCTCCTGTAATTTCAAACACAAAAAACGCTCTGAAAGTTTTTAGCGGATCGGCGCACCCGGAATTGTCCACGGAAATTGCCAACTATTTAGGCATGGATTTAGGGAAACTGACGATTAAGAAGTTTGCGGATGGGGAGATTTACGTGCAAATCAACGAGTCCATTCGCGGTTCGGACGTGTTTTTAGTGCAACCGACGTGCCCGCCGACGAACGACAACATCATGGAGTTGCTGGTTATGATTGACGCCTGTCGACGCGCGAGTTGCCGTTCGATTACCGCCGTGATCCCATATTTCGGCTACGCCAGAGCCGATCGAAGAACGGCTGGGAGAGAATCGATTGCCGCGAAACTCGTCGCAAACTTGTTGACCCAGGCTGGAGCGACGCGAGCGGTGTTGATGGACATTCACTCGTTACAAACGATTGGGTATTACGACATTCCCGTCGATCACATTTACGGCGAAACCGTCATCTTAGATTATTTAACCTCGAAAGACTTCCACCCGGACGAAGTTGTCGTCGTCAGCCCGGACGTTGGTGGCGTGCCTCGAGCGCGAGCGTTTGCCAAAAAATTAGCCGACGCGCCTTTAGCCATCATCGATAAAAGACGCACGGGACACAACAAAGCGCAAGTGATGAACTTAATCGGTGACGTTGAAGGAAAAGTTTGCGTCATGTTGGACGATATGATTGACACCGGCGGTACTTTGCTGGCTGGTGCGGAATTGTGTCGCACGCTCGGCGCGAGAGAAGTGTACGCTTGCGCCACGCACGCGGTGTTTTCGCCACCCGCGGTGGAACGGTTAGGCAGCGGCGCGTTTACCGAAGTCATCGTGACCAATTCTATTCCGCATACGCCGGAGAGAGATTTCGCACAGTTGACCGTGTTATCCGTCGGGAACTTACTCGGTGAAACGATTTGGAGAGTCCACAACGATACGCCGGTATCGTTCAATAAGTTGTAAGTACTGGTAGTTGTTTTTTTTAATAAGATTTTTCGTATAAGAGTTCATCATCTCCTCCTCATAATAATAATAATAATAATAATAATAATAATAATAATAATGAGAGCATACTGATAAAGCATGTCGTCGTCTGAATCGTCGTCTTTAAACGTAAAGTCCGTCATCGAATATCACGGCGAGTATTCTAAAACGCGCTGCGGATACTGCAAAAACTCATCATCATCATCATCCTCTTCGTCGATTTCAACCGGTTTCGTGGCGCATTTCTTAACCGTTTTCGATTACGAAAGATGCATCAACAACGGGTGGAGACGAAGCGGGAGGTGGGTGTACCATCCGACGCCGATCGAGAGCAACTGTTGCGTGCTGTGCACGATTCGATTGAACGTGGAAAGGTTTCAAAAGACGTCGAAACAGAAGAGAGTGGAGAGAAAGTTTGAGAGATATTTAGAGACGGGTTTTGAGACTTCGTCATCATCAACATCAACGTATCATCATCATCATCATCATCGACAAAACGGCGGCGATAAAAACGAAAAAGAAGATAATGATGATGATGATGATGAAAATAGAGTGTTCTTGAACCAGCGCGTGTTAGATGCCATCGAGAAATCAGTCTCTTTTGTTGATTGCGACAAAGATATTTTCAACAACGAGAAAAAACTACTGGTACAGAAAACGACGAACAAAGAAGCGTTGGAAAGAGGATCAAAATATACCTCCTCGGCGTGTTTAATAATCGCAGGAAAACTGAAAAAAGATCGAGAGGAAGTCGTCGCGAAGGTTTTAAAGCGATTGACGGAGGAACAGAATGAAATGAAACACTTCAGAGTGGAAGCGCGAGGCGGCTTTCTCAATTTTTTTCCCTCCTCCTCGGAAGGAAATTCTGAAAAGACGAAAATAAAACCATCGCGGGGGATGCCAACGAAGAAGAAGGAAAAGAAAGACGACCACCCAACGTTGAAGCCACAGAAGAAGAAAACAACGAGCAAACACAAAATGTTCACCGTCACGGTTGAAAACTCAGAATTTAGACGGGAAGATTTCGAATTATGGCAAAGATACCAGGCGAAAATTCACAACGATCCGCCTTCAAAGTTGAAGAAGAGTTCGTATGTTAATTTTTTATGCGACACGCCGTTAGTTTCAGACGACAAAACGTACGGGTCGAAACATTTTCGATATTTTATCGACGATAAACTCGTAGCCGTCGGCGTTTGCGATGTCTTACCGACCGCCCTGAGCTCGGTATACTTTTATCACGATCCGGATTTAATGAAACTCGAGTTGGGAAAGTTGAGCGCGTTGTACGAAATCGATTTTGTCTCCAAGAATCGCAACACGGCAAAGTATTCCTTGGGTGATTTCAAATACTACTACATGGGTTATTACATCCACGATTGCCAAAAGATGCGCTATAAAGGCGAGTATAAACCGAGCGAGTTAAGATGTCCGACGACTGGGAAGTGGGTCAGTTTAGACGATCGAAAAACGCTCGAAAAGTTAGACGCGCATTCCTTCAAGATAGTCAGCGACGTGGACGAGGAAAAAGTTTCGATGAAGGAAGAAAAAGATGAATTTGAAGAATCATCACTTGGTAACCAAATCGTTGGCGTTATACAAAACGGGCAATACTTAGGTCCCACGCGAATAATGGAGAATGGCGCTCCCATTTATCACGTGTTAAACGCCTCCAACTCGGGGCAGAAAAAATTGCGCATGATAAAACAGTTTCGAAGAGACATCGGAGGCGGCGAGAACGAGTTCGTTTACCTCGTCGATGTCACGTCTTCTCGTTTCTCTTCGTCGGGTGATAGTGAAGACGATGATGATGACGATGATGAAGATGAGTTGCTCGTCGCATCGCCGTCCTCTTCAGATGCAATGAGTGTGTAGAATTATAGATTTAGTCTTAGTAGCTCTTTCAAGTGTATGAATGGAAATAAGCTCGCATTCCTTTCGTGTATATCTTTGCTATTACTAGTGCAGCTATCTAAGCGCTTGATTTTGTATTGTTGTTACTGTTACTGCCGCCGCGCAACACGAAGGGGGGACTGTTTTTTTTTCCTTCTTCCTTGTCATGGTCGCAGCAAGAATGATCGTGCGCGTGCGAATGACCGTGCGAATGCACTTGTTGCGAATGACCGTGCGAATGTACTTGTTGCCGCTCCGCCAACAGTTTCTGTTTCTCCTTTTCTTCTTCCGCAAATTTAACGCCAATTTCGTGTGAAATCTTGTTTCGTCTCGCGTCATCCTTCTCCGCTTCGCGCAAAATCGACATGCCGTTGAAAATGACGACCAACGCGCTCCCGACGTCCACGACGACGGCTTGCCACAACCCAGCCAAACCGGCAAAAGTCAGGCCTAAAACGACTAATTTTGTCGTCACCGAAAAGAAAATGTTTTGTCGAATCTTCAAGACGCATCTTCTTCCGATATAAATCGTATCCGCGAGACGACTCAAATCGTTCGTCAATAATGCGACTGGAGCGGTCTCCATCGCTGCCGCGGTTCCGGCAACGCCCATGGCAACGCCAACGTCCGCTGCCGATAACGCCGGCGCGTCGTTTATGCCGTCACCAACCATCGCAATTGTACCACGTCCAGACGTTCGGAAGATTGTTTTTTTTCGCGCCACTAACTCTTTCTCTTGCTTTTGAACCTCCTCAGTAATCCTATTCAGTTTCTCGTTCGGTGTCAGCGAGCTGAACACGTTCGTGTGCACATCGATGCCGACATTTTTGGCGCACATCTCCGCCGCGCCTTTGTTATCGCCGGTTAAGATGATCACGTCGATCGATGATTTCTGTAATTTCGCAATCGCATCTTTCGCACTCGGCCTCAACGAATCTTCTGCTTTCAAAATACCGCCAAGTTTGCCGTTGATGCCAACCCAAACCACCGTCGCGCCAATTTCTGTTTCCCATCGAATAGCCGTCTCATACAACTTCAAATCAGACAATGTCCACAGTTTCTTTTCGGCCAATTTTTCGTTCCCGAGTTCAACTAAAACGTTATCGACCATCGCTCGCACGCCGACGCCGTCGATTTGTTCGTAATTCGTCACCACACACTGTCTCGCCGCGACGCGAACAGCCGCACCCGCGTTCTTTTGAATCGCAAACGCCAACGGGTGCGACGATTTCGACTCCACCGCACACACCCAGCGTAGTAGCGCGCCAACGCCCAACGCCGGACGTGGTGTGCTCGCGTCTTCACTCGGCGGCGTTGCTAGTTTCACTTCCGTCATTTCAAATGTCCCCGTGGTCAAAGTGCCCGTTTTGTCGATATACATCGTTTTCAACTGTCCCAATCTTTCCAAGAATTGTGAACCTTTCACCACGACGCCGCGTTTTGCGCACACGGTTAAGCCGCACACGGAAACGACGGGTGTGGACAACACGAGCGCACACGGACACGCGATGACTAATAAAACGCACGCGGTATACAACGACTCTTTCGCGTTATCTGTGGAAATCAAAACCGGTATGACGCCGTAAAGTAACGCGGCTAATATGACGATTGGAGTGTACCATTTCGCGAACGTTTCAATCATTCGTTCGGCCGAGGAGCGCATGGACTGCGCTTCCTCGACTAACCGAATGAGCCTCGAATACGCCGAGTCTACGGATACCGATGTCACGCGGACGTCGATAGATCCTTTTTGGTTCACGGTGCCACCAAAGACCTGCGAATCGACGGTTTTCGAAACCGGTTTTGATTCCCCAGTCAACGCGCTCTCGTCGATAGCAGTCGAGCCATCGACAACGATACCATCGAGTGGAACGCGTGCGCCCGGTCGAACGCGAACGATTGCGTCAACATTCACAGATTCAACCGCGACTTTCTGTGTAGTTTGGTCGTCTTTATTGACGAGCTCAGCTTCGTCCACGCGCAAAGCGAGCACGGCGCTCATGGCGTCCGACGTTTTTGCCATAGCGCGAGACTCGAGCCATTCGGACAAGGTGAATAAACTCACCACCGCGGCAGCTTCGAAGAAATCCTGTAAAGCGACAGCACCGGCGATGGCGATTGCCATTAGCGTGTTTATATCAACCACGCGCATTCGCAACGACCCGTACGATTTCAAAAGAATTTCCGGTAATCCAACCGCGATGGCGCCTAAAGCAACCCATTTGAAGTGTTCAAAAACGCCTCGATCGTCTTTTATAAAGTGCAACAAACTGACGACAGTAAATAAACACGCCAACAGAATCTTCGGCCCGGGTAAGTTGACCATAATCGCGTGAAATTTTGATGTTGCTCCGCCATTCTTTTGGTCGTAATAATCCACGTCCGCGACGGATGCGCGTAAATGCGCCGCGTTCAAAGCGTCGACCAATAACTCAACCGGTGCGTACGATTTCGCGTGCTCCACTAAAACCATTTTCGTCGGAACTATGACTTTTACGTCTCTCACGCCGGACATTGAATCTAAAATGTTATGGATCAAAGGCACTTCGCTCGGGCAACAGATACCTTCGACTTTGAATCGCGTTTGCGAGGCGACTTCGTTACCGCCTCGACGCTCGTGCTCGACGATTTGACGTATATCTACGACGGTATCCTTTTGATTTTCTTCTCTTTCTTCTTCTTCTTTGCTTTCATTTTCTTTTCCGTTCGCTCGCGCGCTACTTCGTTGCAAAGGCACGTAATCACCTCCACCGAGATTTTGCTCGTGTCCTTTCCTCTGACGTCGAATCACCGCCTCGATTCGCCCGTGATCCTCGACGTTGCTAAAACGTTTGCCGCTCCCTCCGTGTTGCTCTCGGCAGTCGCTCCCGCACATGCCATCCTCTTCGTCTTCTTCTTCTTCTTGTCCTCCGTCCTTCTGTCTTCTTCTCTCGTAAAAATGCAACAAGTGGTTCTTGTACAAAAAATCGCGATGGTTGCCGTGCGGGATAGTCTCCGCGTTGATTCGTTTCAAATACGCTTTCGCCTCCTCGACGTCGGCGGGTAAACCCAACGCAATCAGCGGATGCGGCGTTTTGCCTCCACCGGCGGCGGCAGTCGCAGAGGTATCATCGGTAGTAGAAGATTCAACCGTCTTTGGTGGTTGCTCTCCCGAAAGTCTTCTTGTACCATCTAAAAGTTCATCGTCGTCATCTTCTTCTTTACTCCTCTTCTTCAGCGGATTCTCAAACTCTTCCTCCTCTTTCGTCTTCTTAACTGTCGTCGTACGAGAGTAGACTAAACTCGTCGCTTTCCACTCCTCGCCGACGGATTTCACCAGTTGTCCTTCGATCAAGAACAAACTCTCTCCTCCTTTAGTGTTGTTGTTACTTCCATCGTCGAGTAATTCAATCACCGTCGGGTCTAAGCACAAACCCTGGGAGAAGCACGGACTGTTCATCTCTCGACACCCGACGCAGACGAGATTTTCGTTCGCGATTCCGAAGAATGCTTTTTTCTTCTTGGATGTTGTTGTCGTCTTCTTTTCATCGTCCTCGTTTTCATCGGAGGAAGAAGAAGAGTACAGGTCGTCGTCGTCTGAATCGTCGTCTGAATGACTGTTCAATGCGTTGTTTTGCTTCATTTAAGACAACAGATGATACATGGATAAAAAAAAAGAGAGGAGTGTGTTGGTTGAAAAGAGTCAACTCTCACCACTTTTTTCTGACGCAAAAAATCTCTTTTGCTTCGTTCTCTCTTTCTCTCTCTTTTTGTAAAAGAAGAGAAAGAGGGAGCGAAACTCTCGATAGATTTTTGAGTGAATTTCACACGATGACGGGTTCGTTTTCTCAATCATCCTCGTCCTCGTCTTTTGGGTCATCTCAGTCAGCGTTCGTGGAGTTCTTCGCGCACTTATCCGAGGAGAAAATCAACCACTTGTATACGATTTCCCCGTGGGCGACCTTGGCGGTGTTACGAGCGTTGACGCCGTTGGCGAAACAATACATCATGCGATGCGTGTTTTTACCGTTACACTCTGTGATCGCGCACGAAATGCTCGCCTCGTGGACGAAGAGAGGGTGCGAAACAGCGCACGAGATGGCGATTGAAAGGTTGGTGCAACTCAGAGCGTTCGTGGAAGTTGAATCGCACTCTTCAGAAGAAGAAGGGAAGAAGGAGGAAAACGCTTCCAAAGGAGGAGGGTTTATCGTCCACGAACACTTCCGGAAACACGTGAAACGAGCAATCGAGAGAGGTTTCGAGGATTTAGACGACGAAGAAGAAGAGAAAGAAAACGAAGGAGAAAAGAAGAAGAAGAAGAAGGCGAACGTAAAAACGACGAATACTACATCTACCACAACCACTCGGTTTAATGAAGAAGATGCGGGGTTTTTAGATCACTACGCGAAGAGTCGATGGGAGACGGTGTTGCTCGAGTTGACGTCCGAGGCGTCCGTGGAGAAGAAGAGAAAGAAGAAGAAGATGATGAAGAAGAAAGGAGACGGCGGCGCGGGGGCGCAACACGCTCTGCACTTGCGAAAGTTGTTCTACGCGGCGAGACTGATTACGAAAGATGGACGAATTACGAGCGAGGGATTCTCGTTTCTGTTAGGCGCGACGTCGGAGCAGATTTGGATCTTATTGGCGAGGTACGCGAGAGGCGGAGATTTCGAGAAGAAGATGAAGAATAAAACAACAAACGAAGAAAACGGCGAGGGCGACAAGATGGAAACGAATGGAGAAGATGAAAAGCAACAACACAAACTCAAGAGCGACGAATCATCCGCCGCTGCCATGGCGTTTTTAGTTCGACTTTCGTTTCAACACCCGGGGCGCAAATATTCCAAAGCGAATCTCTCCGAGGCGGAAAGACGCGTGGCGAGTCATTTAAGCGCTTTAGGCGTTTTATACGAAAATGAAGACGATGAAAACGACAACAACTGGTACGTGCCTACCGTTTTATCGGCTGGTTTATCGAGCGTTTCGACGACGTCTTCGGCGAAATCGGCGTTAGCGCGCATCGACGGACACATCATCGTGGAGACGAATTTCAGAGTGTACGCATACACACACTCTGAACTAGAAACGGAAGTTTTACGTCTATTCACTCGACCGGATTACAAACTTCCAAACGCGTACGTCGGTATGATTACGCGAGATTCTATTCTAGACGCCATGCGTGCCGGTATATCGCCCGATCAAATCGTAAACTATCTCCAAACGCGAGCGCACCCGAGGTGTACGATCGGTAAGAGACCAAACCATCCGGCGGTACCGCCGACGGTGTGCGACCAAATCCGTCTCTGGGCGCGCGATTTGTACAGAGTGAAAGCCGATGATTGCGTCATGTACACGGATTTCCCAATGCAAGGCAATCAGTTCCAAGATGCCGTCAACAACGCGAGAAACGTTGGCGCTCAAATTCTTTGGATGGACGAAAACAAGAGAAGATTCGCGGTTGATGCAGATTCGCACGAACGATTGAAAGTGTTTTTGTGATGAAAGGACGACGCGTTAGATATCCTAGAGTTAGAGACAAATAGACATACTGACACGGAATACAGATAGATAGTAACGGTATGTATAACAAAAAGTACCAGGTAAGTAAAGCGTAGATTACTACCTTTATACTGATTTTAAAATCTCTCTTTCTCTCTCTCTCTCTTTATAAGAAGTTTACTTCGCCTGAGCGCCACCGTTCGAAGTCGGCGTCGCGACGATGGGATGTTCAAAACTCAATCGCGATCTCAAGCACAAGTGATCGCTCGGTTGCGTTTTCGACGGTAACCCCACGACCCCTTCTCCAAACCCGCTTTGTTGCGGCTCTACTCTAGAAACAATCTTTGCGCCTCTGTGCGCGGAGTACATGATATAATCCGACACTCGTTTACTCGTTCCGTTCTTGAAGAAACCGAGTCTGGTTTTAAACGTCGTAAAAAACGGCTCCTCTCCTTCTAATTGTTGTTGTTCTTGTTCTCCATTCTTACTGCTATTGCTCGTTTCTAAATCCTCGTACGCGGATTTTAAACCTCTCCCTCTCAAGTGCTCCATGCACGGCTCCTCCGGCGTGGCGTTAAAATCGCCGCACACCACAATCTGCACGGTGTTGATGTTCGAACATTGCGCCACGCAAAACGCGTTCAATCTCGAGCACATCTCCTTCGCTTGATTTACTCTGGTCACCACTTTATCCGGCGACTGCCCGCTCTCCAAGTGCGCGTTGATCACCACCACTTCTTGTCTCGTCAATGACTTCTTCATGATCAACCGCGCGAACAACACTTTGGCGTCTTGCTCCTTCGTTTCCGCCGTCGTCGAGACGTGCATCCCGACCAACTCCACCGTTTCCCGCTTACAAAATATAGCCAGACCATCTTTCAACTCGTTGGAAAACTTTTGGCACGGCGACCACTTATCTTCGCGATAGATGCCAAAATACCCTCTCTTTTGCATCTCCGGTTCGAAAAAATCGTAATAATGGTCGCACTCTTGGACGCAAATCACGTCTGGATTGGACGTCGAATCATTCTCGTTGTTGTTGTTGTTGTTGTTGTCTTCTTTGTCTTCTTTGTCTTCTCTCGGGAAAATCTTCTTCAATATTTTCCCCGCTCTGTTCTCGAACACCAAGTCCTCGTTCTCCGAGGAAAACCCAGCCTCGTTCCCACTCAAAGCGTCCGCGAGAATGTTGTAACTCACAAACGTCAAACTCGTGCTCGGGTCGATAGATTTCGAGTACGAACTGTTGTTGTGTCTCGGCCCCATGCACATCCAAGACGGGAGCAACACGTTGGCCATTTTTATTTATATTCTTGAACAGAGACGAAGATCTTCTCCTCGATCGATTTATTGTGTGTGTAAATAAGCAAGAGCGCGTCCGTCTTTTGCTTCTTAATTAATTTAATGGAGAAAATTAGAACTCGTGATCAGAGATGAGAGAAATTTTCATGAGCAGTCAAATGAGCGAAAAACACAGACCAAATAAAAAAGTGATTTTTAATAAGTCGAGATACAAGAACTCTGATGAGAAAGAGAGTGTATTGTATACACGATTGCTATTTCTAAACTACTACGGATCGCTATTCTACGATGCTAACCTCTCTACTACGCTGCTCTCGCTCGAGTATTCTTCGTAATTTTACTACAGTATTCTCAATCCACTTTCCAGAGCGCTTTCGAGGAGACTTTTAGTATTCGCCTCCTCCTTTTCCTTTTCCTTTTCTTCTTGCTCGAACTCGAGCCGTTCCATTTTCACGCGGTGTTCTCTCGCAATCAGGGCCATGTTAATCACTCGTGGACTACTGCTACTGCTCGTCTCAACATCATCATCGCGGTTGTTCTCTTCTTCCTTCTCTTCGTTTTCTCTCTTTTCCTTCTCTTTTCCTCCTCTTTTGCTCTTCTTCTTCTTCTTCTTAAACGTCTCCGTGGCGTTGATTAACACCACGTTCAACTGTTTATCGACGCACCCTAACGTCCCCGTGAATACGCGTCCATCCGTGACAGACACGCGAACGGTCGTGCCTGTGTCGATGAAATGTTTCATTTGCTCCATCGCCGATTGATGATGGTTTGTATATATACTGGTACGTGTGTGTAACTACTATAATAATGGAGCAAAGTCGAAAGGGAAAAACCATAAGTTTTGGATAAAAAAAGCGACGGCAGAAAAAAAGGTGCTCTTTGACGACGACGATTCAGACGATTCAGACGACGACGATTGAGACGATGATGGCAACTATGAATAATACCACGAGTACTACCACTTCTTTGTCTTCTTTGTCTTCTTCGCGCTTTAGGAGGAGTGCAAAAAAGAACAACAACAATAAGAACAATAAGAAAGAAGCGACGATTTTCCACCAACGAGAAGAAACGAGACAACAACAACGAAGGAGGAGGAGAAGAAGCGCGACAACAAACGCGGCAGCATCGGGGACGAAAACAGAAGGAGAACAACTTCACCTCTCGGCGTTAGAACAGTCGGAATTAATCGACGATACCGAAGATTTCCCGATCGATGCGAACACTAAGTTCGAACCGACGATTGGTATCGAAACGCACGTGCAGTTGCAAACGAAAACGAAGGCGTTTTGCGGGTGTCAATATTCTTACGGCGCGAACGCGAACACGCAGATTTGTCCGATATGCATGGGACATCCCGGGACGTACCCGAAACTGAGCGAAGAGGTTGTGGAGAAAGGCGTGCAGATTGGTGTCGCGTTGAATTGTAAAATCCGCGAGGTGAGCAAGTTTGATAGGAAGCAATATTTTTATCCGGACTTGCCGAAAGGGTACCAGATTTCTCAGTTCGACGAGCCGTTGTGCGAACACGGGAATATTAAAGTTGTCATTCCAGTGGAAGAAGGCGGGGGAGAAGCGACGATTGGGATTACGCGCGCGCATTTAGAGGAAGACGCGGGGAAATTGAACCACGTGGGCGGATCCGGGAACGTCTCCACGGCGACGCACTCGTTGGCGGATTATAACCGAGCCGGTGTCGCTTTGTTAGAGATTGTCACCGAACCGGACTTTAAAAACGGGAAGGAGGTTTCTGCCTACGGTCAAGAGTTGCGAAGAATCGTTCGATATTTAAAAGCCTCAGATGGGAACTTGAACGAAGGCTCCATGCGATGCGACGTCAACGTGAGCGTAAAACCAGTCGGGAGAAAACGATTCGGCACGAAAGTCGAGGTGAAAAATATGAACTCGTTCAACGCGATGGCTCGAGCGATCGATTACGAAATCGAGAGACAGGAAAAGCTGTACAAGGAAGGACGAGGCGATGAGATTGTTCAAGAAACGAGAACGTGGGACGACCAAAATCAGCGAACGGTGACTATGCGCAAAAAAGAGGGCTTGGCGGATTACCGCTACTTCCCCGAACCGGATTTAAATCCACTCGTGTGTTCGCAAGCGTACGTCGCGAACGTTCGAAAGGAAATGCCAGAGTTACCGAACGAAATTCGCGACAGGTATAAAGCGTTAGGGTTACCGAACGGGGACGTACAAGTTCTCGTGGAGGATGAAAACTTGGTTCGCTTTTACGACGAGATTTTATCCGCGAATAGTTCTAGAAGTAGCGAAGAAAAAGAAGTCAACATCTCGAAACAAGCCGCGAACTGGTTAACGAACGACTTATTAGCCTTCGTAAAGAACGAAAAGTTAGCCACGCCGTACGATTTAAAGTTAAATCCAGAGGAAATCGCGGAGTTTTGCTTCCTCATTGAAAACGGCGAGATTTCCGGCAAAATCGGCAAAGACATCTTGCCCGAGTTGTTACTCGACGGCGGTTCTCCTCGTAAACTCGTCGAAGAGAAAGGCTTGATGCAAATAAGCGACCCGAAAGAGATTGAAAAGATTGTTCAAAAAGTCTTGGATATGAATCCAAACCAGCTCGAGCAGTACCGATCGGGGAAGACAAAGTTGAAAGGTTTCTTCGTCGGCGCGTGTTTAAGAGAAAGCGGTGGGAGAGCTAATCCGACGTTGACCGATGAGATTTTGATGCGTAAATTAGAGGAATAATACTGTGTGATGTTACTTTTCTGCAAAAAAACTCCTTCTTGTTCGTCGATCCTTTTTTTTCCTTTCTGTGTGAAAAGAGGAGCCTTTCTTTTTTTCCGAAAACAAAAGGAAGATCTCTTCTCTTTCGCCTAAAAAAAGTAAAAAAGTCGACGACGTGGCTCTTCCGCAACCGTCGTTTAACACGGAGAGAAAGAAAAAAAAAGATTAGATGAGATATCCGTTTTAACGATAATCTACATAAAGTAAACGCGCGCGCTTTCTAAGAATAAGAAGCACTAGTCGCCTTTGCTTTCTTTCTCACTCGCTCTCTTTTATTAACATCATGTCACGCCGTGGTGTTTCTCAACTCCTCCGCCGCGCGTTGGCGCAACCAGCTTCTTCTTCTTCATCTTCTTTCGGAGGAGCCGCATCGTCGACGTCGTTGTTCTCGACGAAAACCATCGGATCCACTTCTTCTTTAACGAGCGGTAAGGTGAAAGTCGTCTCCGCGGCGTTGAAGAACAACAACACCTCCCAATCCTTCAACAAGATTTTCTCGAGACAAATCTCGGTGGAATCTTTAGGTCCGTTGGATACGTTCGAACGCAGACACAACTCGGCGTCCAAGGAAGAAGCCGAAGAGATGGCTCGCTTCGTTGGGTTCAAGTCTGTGCGAGAACTCATCGACGCGACGGTGCCAGATAACATCAAAGCGCCGCAAGCGTTGAACTTAGGTTCCGAGGAGTACAACAGAGGCTATTCCGAGACTGAGTTTTTGGACATGTTCAAGAAGATGGCGGGTAAGAACAAAGTCTTCAAGAACTATTTGGGTACCGGCTACCACGGAACGCACGTGCCGCAAGTGATTTTGAGAAACATCTTGGAGAATCCGGGTTGGTACACGCAATACACGCCGTACCAAGCGGAAATCTCCCAAGGTCGTTTGGAATCGTTGTTGAACTTTCAAACCATGATTTCTGATTTGACGAAGATGCCGTTGTCCAACTCTTCTTTGTTGGACGAAGGGACCGCGGCGGCGGAGGCGATGACGATGTGCTCCGCCATCGCGAGAGGTAAGAAGCCGAAGTTTTACGTTTCGAACAAGTGCCACCCGCAAACGATCGAAATTTGCCGAACGAGAGCGGACGGTTTGGGTTTGGAAATTGTCGTCGGCGATGAAGCGACTTTTGATTACAACGACAAGCAAGTGTGCGGCGTTATGGTGCAGTACCCGGCGACGGACGGCTCCGTCTTGGATTACTCCGACGTTGTCGAAAAAGCGCACAAAGGGGGCATGAAGGTTGTCGCTGCGTGCGATATCTTGGCTTTGACGCAATTGAAGCCTCCGGGAGAGTGGGGCGCGGACATGGTTGTCGGCTCTGCGCAAAGATTTGGCGTGCCGTTGGGCTACGGCGGTCCGCACGCGGGCTTCTTGGCGACCACGGAAGAGTACAAGCGTTTGATGCCAGGGAGAATTATCGGTATTTCCGTCGATGCGGATGGGAACCCGTGCTTGAGAATGGCGATGCAAACGAGAGAACAGCACATTCGCAGAGACAAAGCGACGTCGAACATTTGCACGGCGCAAGCGTTGTTGGCGAACATGGCGGCGATGTACGCCATCTACCACGGCCCGAAAGGCTTGGACGACATCGCCAAGAAGGCGCACGGCTTGGCCAAGATCTTCGAAGCAGGCGCCACGAAGATGGGCTTCCAAGGGCCGGCGAACCCGTACTTTGACACGGTGACTTTGAAATGCCCGAGCGGCGCGGATGCCGTCGTCGCCTCGTGCGCCAAGGCGGAAATCAACATCCGTAAGTTAGATAACGACCACGTCGCCGTCGCGTTTGACGAAACGACCACGTTGGAAGATGTCGACGATTTGTTCAAGGCGTTTAACGGCGGCAAGTCGACGGATTTCTCCGCGTCGTCCTTGGCACCGTCCGTGAACGTTGAAGAAACGAAGTTTACCAGAAAGTCCAAGTACTTGACGCACCCGGTGTTCAACGTCTATCACTCCGAGCACGAAATGGTGAGATATATCGCGAGATTGGAACAGAAAGATTTGTCCTTGGTTCACTCCATGATTGCGTTGGGTTCGTGCACCATGAAGTTGAACGCGACGACCGAAATGGCTCCGATCACGTGGCCGGAACTCGCCAACATTCACCCGTTTGCGCCGAAAGAACAAGCTGAAGGTTACGCCGAGATGTTTAGAGATTTGACCAAGCAATTGGCCAACATCACCGGCTTCGACGACGTTTCATTGCAACCAAACTCTGGTGCTTCCGGTGAATACGCCGGTTTGATGGCCATCAGAGCGTACCACCAATCTCGCGGTGATCACCACAGAGACGTGTGCATCATCCCGGTTTCTGCGCACGGCACTAACCCGGCGTCGGCGGCCATGTGCGGCATGAAAATTGTTGTTATCGGTACCGATGAAGCCGGTAACGTCAACATGGACGAATTGAAGGCGGCTGCGGAGAAGCACTCTGCGAACCTCGCGGCGTTGATGATCACGTATCCGTCCACGCACGGTGTCTACGAAGACGGTATTCGTGAGATTTGCGATACGATCCACGCGCACGGCGGTCAAGTGTACATGGATGGTGCGAACATGAACGCTCAAGTTGGCTTGACGTCCCCGGGCTTCATTGGCGCGGATGTTTGCCACTTGAACTTGCACAAAACGTTTTGCATCCCGCACGGTGGCGGTGGCCCGGGTATGGGACCGATTGGTATCAAGGCGCACTTGATGCCGTTCATGCCAAACCACCCGTCCGAGAAGGACTTCGGTGCCTTGCCAGTTGGTGGGGACAAGCCGTTCGGCACCGTCTCCGCGGCTCCGTACGGTTCTGCGTTGATCTTGCCGATTTCTTACGCGTACATCAGCATGATGGGCGCCGAAGGCTTAAAGGTTGCCTCTGAAAGAGCCATCTTGAATGCCAACTACATGGCGAAGCGCTTGGAGAACCACTACCCGGTTTTGTTCAAGGGTAAGAACGGCACGTGTGCGCACGAGTTCATCTTGGACATGCGTCCGTTGAAGGACACCGCTGGCGTTGAAGTCGAAGACATCGCGAAGAGATTGATGGATTACGGCTACCACTCGCCGACCATGTCGTGGCCGGTCTCCGGTACGCTCATGATTGAGCCGACTGAATCCGAGTCTAAGCAAGAATTGGACAGATTTTGCAACGCGATGATTGCTATCCGTAAGGAAATCGCGGACATCGAATCCGGTGCCGCTGACAAGGAGAACAACCTCTTGACGAGAGCGCCGCACACGGCCGCGTCCATCGCCGGCGAGTGGGACAGACCGTACTCCAAGCAAGATGCCGTCTTCCCGGCGGACTGGGTCAGTCAGTCCAAATTCTGGCCGACGAATGCTAGAGTCGACAACGTGTACGGCGATCGTAACTTGGTCACGACGCACGCTGCCATCGAAGAAGTTGAATCTGCGTAAAAAACGTAATTTTTGTGAAAACATGTTTTGCGAGAGAATGTACCAAGTAGAGAAGAAGAAGAAGAAAATGAGAAGCATAAACCGAGTATCCTATATACTAAACTACCATATTAATAATCATCATTTCTACTACTAAAACTATAAAGTCATCGACTGATGAGCACGTTCGATGTCCCTTCCTCTACACGCTCGCGTACGCCTTGAACGCCGAGTCGTATAAGCTTTCTCTTTCTTGGCGCACGCCCGACCAACCTCTCGCGTTCCCGCTAATCTCTCGTCCATCCTCTCTCGTATACGTAGCACCAACAATATATGACGCTACAATAACGAAAATACCGAATCCTAAGGCGCCTTGAAGTACTTCGTTCTTGCTCATTTTGAACGAGGAAATATCGAGTAACGTTTTGAATGTCTTTCTTGTTTCTTCTTCTTCTTCTTCTTCTTGCCCGGTTGGCGCCGCGTTCGTGTTGATCTCTTCTTGGACACCTTTTTCTTCTTTTCGATCTTCTTCTGTTTCTTTCTTCTCAGCGATGATCTTCTTTACAGCTGAAGGCATTGGCACGTTCAGATTCTCCCACGTAAACCGACGATTCCCGCCCGGCCAGTAGGTCGTGGCTTCTACCAAACTCTCCACGTCCTCTCTTTCGTCCTCGCTGATATCATCATCGTTTTGTTGATTCGTTAAAGTCGTCTCTACTTGAGCTCCTTCTTCCTCGGGGTTCGTCTGCTTTCGCTCTTCTTCTTCTTCTTTGTCCTCGGTCAAATCCACCTCATCCATTGGGTTCGAAAAGCAACAATCCAAGAGCGTCGTCGTTCCCGTTTTCGAGCAACATCCGCCTTCCTCCTCGCAACAGGAGAGCAAAGACGACGAATTTGGGCAACACCCCTGGTACGCGGGACCGGAAAATATGTTGAACGTTTTCTTCGTTTCTCCTTCTCCTCGTTCGTCGTCGTGTTTCTCTCTTTTTCCAACCTCCGCTTCTCTTTCTTCTTCTTTGTTGTTGTCTTCTTCTTTTTCCGTGGTGGTGGTTGTGATGAGAGGAAGTTGATGCGCGGCTTCATTTTTGGAATTCATCAAAGTCGAGTTTGAATTGTTGTTTTCGTCGTCAGCAAAAACGAACGTCGTCGTCAACGAGAAGAAGAAGAAGAACAGAAAGACTTTGACCGCACGTTTTACTGAAATCGTCGGCATCATCGTTCTTCTTTTGCGCGCAAAGTGTGTGTGTGTCTACTACTTAGAAGATGAACTTTTTAGAAATTTTGTGTGGAAAACTGCAATGTGATAGTCCTTGTTCAGTATCTGTGATGATGAATTTACGACGTGTATGTGTATACTTTTAGAACTACAAATGAGCACCTAATGTTGAGTGCGCTTGTGCCTTTTCAAAGTATCAGAATGACGAAAAGCTTTATCGCACACATCGCATTCATACGGTTTCTCGTTCGTGTGAATACGCATGTGCCTTTTCAAACCATTAGAATGACGAAAAGCTT
>ENA-OWPI01000231-OWPI01000231.1-marine-metagenome-genome-assembly--contig:-NODE-231-length-85237-cov-4.690418_pt1 | contig 85237 bp, 80 predicted proteins | sample MGYA00238138_ERZ651775 | MGnify/ENA primary metagenome ERZ651775 (study PRJEB26906, sample SAMN06265043) | marine metagenome | isolation source: Helgoland LTER site | place: Germany:Helgoland, sampling... | reverse complement strand
GAATCCCTTTTCAGGGTTAATGTCTTCTATCAGTTCACCGGTTTCGTTCCAGACTTTCTGCCCAATGTTAATGCCCCGACTATTATAGGTTTCTTCTTTTTGTTTTTCACCATTTTCGAACCAGTAGGTGTGTTTCCCTACTTTGACGCCATCTTTCGTTTTGCCTTGATATTTCTTATTGCCGTTCTCATATCGTTCGGTGACTTTTTGGGCAATTAGATTATTAGACCCAATAATGGTTGTGCCGACTAAGGCTATGCAGAAAAGGAATGCTCTCATAGGACCCTAAATTAATAAGAATCCTTTGTCCAAGGTTTATTACAATGCTTTAATTATTGAAGAATAGGTCTGGCGGACCGACTCGCTTGAATAGTCTAAGCAGCAGGGTGAACTGATTTATAAACTTTTCATACCTTTACCACCAGTACAAAGGTTCTCTTAGCTTTAAAACTTTGAGATTAATAGGGAATCAGGTGTAAATCCTGAACAGTCCCAGCTGCTGTAAACCCATTTTTTATGGTTTGCTGAATTTTGCCACTGCGTTAGCGGGAAGGCTCAGTAAACCGGGAAGTCAGAAGACCTGCCTTTGTTTTTGATCACTATGACGCTTTCTGAGGAAAAGCTACTGGTATGAAAAGACAGAAAACCACCATTACCCATCGCAGGGCGGATTACACCCTGACATGGCTTCCCGTATTCTTCTTTGCCCTATTTTTGGGTTGTCAAAGTACATCTGATAGAAAAATAGATGATGAATTTGACCCGTCAAAGGACTATTTCCTAACAGAAACTTCAATTGATCACGCCATAGGTTTCGACCTAGTCTATCATAATAATTGGAAGGAAGTCCATCTTTTTCGGCATTATAATGACTTTATCGATACGGTGAGTTTTGCTTTAGTACAAAGAGGAACGCCCATGCCTGATGGCTTTTCTTCTGAGCGCATAGTGGAAATCCCCGTACAACGCTTGGCCTCCATGTCAACTACCCACCTTGGGATGTTTGAAAAGTTAGATGCTTTAGATGTACTGAAGGGAATCGAAAGAGCTGAGTATGTGTCTAGTGAAAAGGTGAAGGCCTTGGTGGCAGAGGGCGCCATCGCTGAACTAGAACCATCTGGTACTATTAATACTGAGCTAGCTGTTAGCGAAGGCATTGAACTCCTCCTTGGAGTTGGTTTTCCTAATTCACAAAACGACAGTTATCAAGAATTAGAAAATGCAGGAATTCCTGTTCTCCTTAATGCTGATTGGCAAGAAAAAACCCTACTAGGACGAGCCGAATGGATGAAGTTATTGGCCGCCTTACTTAATAAGGAAGCACTAGTGAATGAGCGTTTCGGAGTAATGGAGACAGAGTTCAATGAGGTGCTTTCTATGGTGCAACAGAAAGTAGGAAAAGGCCCATCAGCGATTACAGGAATTGCCCAAGGAGATGCTTGGTTTGTAGCAGGTGGAAAAAGCTTTGCTTACTACTTATTGGACTTAGCAAAAGTAGATTACCCCTGGAAAGATAGTGAGAATACGGGTAGCCTGAGGCTCGATTTTGAAACCGTGTATGCCGAAGGTCTTAAAGCTGATTTTTGGATGGTGCCGAGTACGGCTAAGACGCTAGATGAGATTCTTCAGGCCGATAGCCGCTATGCCGATTTCAAGTCATTCAAAAACGGAAATATCTATAACATCTACGGCACATATACCGAAGGTGGAGGTAATGATTACTATGAATCAGCTGTTGTCAACCCTCACATTGTACTTAAGGATAATATCAAAATTTTTCATCCTGACCTAGTTCCCAATCACAAGCTGGTCTACTATAACCGATTGAAATAGTTAATTGAGCACTTCTCAGACCATATTGAATCGCTCAAGCCAAGGCTCGAATAAATGGAGGTTATTAGTCATCCTAATTCTGGCTGTTGTCGTTTTGATGCTACTTGACTTAGGCCTAGGATCAGTGCGTATCCCCATAGCAGATGTGGCTAAGATACTTGTCGGTGGAGCTGTTAACAATGAGGCTTGGCAGGCAATTGTGTTAAAAATAAGATTACCAAGAACCATCACAGCAGTGTTAGTTGGTGCGGCTTTATCAGTAGGGGGTCTGCAGATGCAAACCCTTTTTAGAAACCCATTGGCAGGTCCTTCAGTATTAGGCATTACTGCAGGAGCAAGTTTGGGAGTAGCTGCTGTTATGTTAGCTGCTGGTAGTGCAATCACGGCCTTTACCATTCGTTCGCTTGGCATTGGAGGTAGTTGGTTAATTGTAATTGCAGCTTCTATCGGTGCCGCTTTGGTACTCCTAGCCATTCTAGCAATCTCCTATCGGATTAGAGATAATGTAGTAATGCTTATCGTTGGCATCATGGTAGCCAACATCACGATAGCCATCGTCAGTATTTGGCAATTCTTCAGCAATCCAGAGCAAATGCAAGAATATATTCTTTGGACCTTCGGCAGCCTAGGAGGTGTCACCACAAGTCAGCTCCAAGTGTTAGGGCTGATTGTTAGCTTGGGTGTTTTGATGACTTTTGCCTTAAGTAAAACACTGAATGCCTTGTTGCTAGGAGAGGACTATGCACAAAGCATGGGTTTGAATATTCGTAAGTCTCGCTTTGCGATTATTGGTGTTACGAGTATTCTGGCTGGGGCGATCACGGGTTTTTGTGGGCCAATTGGGTTCGTAGGAATCGCAGTGCCTCATTTAACCCGAAGCTTTCTGAATACCTCAGATCATCGAATTCTGATTCCAAGTTGTGTGCTTGTTGGCGCTATCCTGATGTTAGTTTGTGATATCATCTCTCAAGTCCCAGGAAGCAATACTGTTCTCCCAGTGAACGCCATAACCGCAATGATTGGTTCGCCAATTGTGATTTGGATTATTGTCAAACGCAGAAACCTTAAAGCTTCTTTTTAAAATGAAGAGTTCTTAACTACTAATTATTCACTATTCATTGAGTTTATCAAAAACCATATTAACAAGTAAAAATCTCACAGTAGGTTATAAGAATAAGGAGGTGCTAAAGGAACTTGATCTCAATCTTAGGAAAGGAGAACTTACATGTTTACTCGGCCCAAATGGGTCCGGTAAATCGACATTAATAAGGTCATTAGCAGGGATTCAGAAACCATTAGCTGGAGAAGTTCAGATCCATGACAAATCAATAACTGAGATCAATGCCAAGGAAATGGCAAAGACATTAAGTCTCGTTTTGACCGATCGTATTGCACCAGGTAACCTCACAGTTTATGCTTTAGTTTCATTAGGTCGCTTTCCCTATACCAGTTGGATGGGCGCATTAAATGACTCAGACAAAGCCTTAATTCAATGGGCAATGGAGGTGACGGGCTCACTTCAATTTGCCGATCGGCACATCGGAGAACTAAGCGATGGAGAAAGGCAAAAAGTAATGATCGCTCGGGCTTTAGTGCAGGACACTGAAATCATTGTGCTCGATGAGCCAACTGCTCATTTAGATTCGCCAAATCGAATTGAAATCTTCCACCTACTCCAAGACCTCACTAAGAAAACGGGTAAAACGATTCTTATCTCAACACATGAAATTGATATGGCGATTGAAAGCTGTGATAATATGTGGTTGGTCATGCCTGATAAAAAAGTGGCGTTGGGTTTACCAGAAGAATTGATTCTCAGTGGATCATTGGAGAAAGCTTTTGGTTCGGAAGCGCTCACTTTCGACTACCTGAAAGGGAAGTTTAGCAAAAACCTCGAAGGTCATGATTTCATCATTGAGGTAATTGGAGAACCTGTCCTGGTTAAATGGACGAAAAATGCCATCAATAGAATTCAACAACACATTAAATCAGACTGTCAGGTTGAGGTTTTGGGAACACCTAAAGATCCAACTTGGAAAGTGTCCGGCACAGACAAAAAATTCAATTCACTAACACTACTTATTAGCTACTTAAAAACGACATGACAAAAATTGGAATGAGGGGAACAATACTATTGGTATTGTTAAGCATGGTTTTTACTTCCCATGCACAAGAGAAAAAAGACACAACGGACTTAGGAGAATTCGTTGTTACAGGGACACGTTTTAGAACACCTATCGAAAAATCTGGGAAGACGATTTATAAGATAACCAGAGAGTTTATTGACAAATCACCCGGCAAGACGGTGGCAGATTTATTAAATGAAGTTCCTGCCTTACAGACAGATGGTAATTTCGGTGCACCAGGTGCTAACATGGAGTATTATGTGCGAGGGGCACGAAGCAAGTACACCCTTGTCTTGATTGATGGTGTGCCAATGAACGACCCAACAGGCATTAGCCTATTTTATGATTTGAGGTATTTGCCCGTTAAACAAGTAGAATCCATTGAAGTATTGAAAGGTGGTTTAAGTGCACTTTATGGAAGCAATGCTGCGGCTGGTGTGATCAATATTACATTGAGAGAAAACCAAGCTGAAAAAATTCAGGGAAGTATCGATCTGAATGGTGGGTCTTTTGGAGCCTTTGGTATCAACGCCAACTTGAATGGAACCAATAACGATTTTAACTACGGTCTTTCCTTCAATAGAATCTCTTACGATGGCTTTTCGGCTGCAGCGCAAAATGATCCAGCCGCTGGTTTTGATGACGATGGCTTTACTAAGACCAACGTATTATTCAAAGGAGGCTATAAGGCTAATGATCAATTCGATATTGATTTCACCATAGCTTTTGACGATTTCAAAGCCGATATTGATGCCTTCTCATTTACCGATGAGTTGAATGCTTTTTCTGACAATCAGCAGTTGAGAATTGGAGTCAGACCTGAGTTGAAATTCAAGAATGGAAAATCGGTATTGAATGTAAGTTACATTGACAATGAGCGAGTATTCCAAAGTGCCTTCCCGTCAACCTTTAAAGGAGAGAATCTTCAAATTGATCAGACCAACGAGTTTGAGATTTCAGAGCGTGTAAAAGCACTTTTTGGCGTAAATGTTCAGAGGTTAAAAGACAATTCTGAGAATCAAGAAGGAGACTTTACGATTGTCGACCCCTATGCCTCTTTCGTTTTTGAAAGTGATCAGGGCTTGAATTTTCATGTTGGATTAAGACTCAATACACACAGCGATTATGAAAATCAATTGATGACAACCGTCAATCCGTCTTGGTTAATCGATTTGGGGAATAATATTGAGTTGAAACCATTTATGTCAATTTCAAATGCATACAATACGCCTTCCCTTTTCCAGATCAACTCGCCTTTCTTTGGTAATAAGAATCTGGCACCTGAAAAGACAAATAGTTATGAGTTTGGAACAGCGCTATACACTAAGAGGGGTTTGACTTATAACTTTGCTTTCTTCAGACGCGATGAGGACAATGCAATCGACTTCCTGTCTACTTTTGATAACGTAGGCAACTTTATTGGTGGTAGTTACATTAATTTAGATACCCGCAGAGAGGTACAAGGAATTGAAACGGATGTCACTTGGGCAGTAACTGAAAAAGTAACTTTTACGGCTAATTACTCAAAGCTTGCGACAAACAATGACGCACTGTTTTCAAGAATCCCTAAGGAGAAATATGGCTTCGGATTGCTATTTACGCCAATTGAAGCATCCTCCATTAACATTCGATATAACCATACGGGAGAAAGAAGAATATCACCCTTTTCAAGCGATATGCTAGATAGCTATAACCTGGTGGACATAGCTTTAAGGAAGCAATTCTTATCTAGGAAGTTAACTGCCTATGGTTCGGTGAATAACATCTTTGATGAAGAGTTTGTAGGGGTTGTTGGCTTTACAACTATGGGAAGAAACTATACCCTTGGTTTGAGCTTTGATTTTTAAAAAGTAACTGCTCATAAGTCAACTAGCAGACTTTTATAATGGTCTGCAACTTTTTCTATTTGGCTAAGGTTTTATTGAAGCAAACGTTGATACCATGAGAACAAGATTCAATAGTATGATCATCTTGAGCTTCCTACTTGTTTTAGGATGTTCCAATGCGAATAACACCTTTGCTGGAAATGCTACCGAACCTCCAAGCCATCAAGCTTGGACCAAGATTTTAGCGAAGCATGTTCGACCTAACGGACTAGTGGATTACAAAGGATTTATTTCTGATAAGTCTGAATTGAATGCCTATGCTAATTATTTGAGTGAGAATCCACCGGCAGAAGCGTGGAATGACAATGAGAAAATCGCTTACTGGATCAATGCCTATAATGTATTTACGGTTAAACTGATCGTTGATAATTATCCAGTAGAAAGTATTAAAGATCTTAACCCTACAATTTCTATTCCTACCGTCAGAAGTGTTTGGACCAAAGAATGGTTTCAAATTGGAGGGGAAGATTTTAGCCTTGATCGCATTGAACATAAAATTTTGAGAAAGGATTTTCAAGAGCCTCGAATTCACTTTGCAGTAAACTGCGCATCTATGTCTTGCCCGGTATTAAGAGCGGAAGCATATACAGCTGAAAAGCTTGACCTACAGCTGGATGAACAAACACGAATCTTTTTAAATGACAGGTCACGAAACAAAATCAGTTCTCAGCAAGTTGAAATATCGAAAATCTTTTCATGGTTTGAAGGAGATTTTAAAGAAGGTCAGTCCCTCATTCAGTTTTTGAACAAATACACAGAAGTTCAGATTGGTGGTAATGCTAAAGTGCGTTATATGGACTATGACTGGAATTTGAATGACGTTAATTAATCAGTAGAGTGTTAATCAACCTCAGAAGCCGTCCCGACCTGTCGAGACGGCTTTTTGTTATCAAATGCTTATACTTGTAGTCTAATTAGGTAGGTCAAAATATAACAATGCAGATTCGAACAAGGCTAATCACGGTCTTATGCTTCTTGGTAGTTCTTTTATCGTTTACGGGAGTAGATAAAGGAGAACAAGTTAACGAAGAGTTATTAATTGCTGAAGCAACGGCAGACCGATTGTCACTCACCAATGAGATGTCTGATTTACCAGCATTTCAACCCATCGACTCAATGGTAGAACGGGCTATGCGTAGCCTGCGACTTACTGGAGCTTCTGTAGCTTTGGTCAAGAATGAAAAGCTGGTCTATGCCAAAGGATTCGGCTATTCTGATAAAGAAAAGAAGGAAAAAGTAGAACCTTACCACCTCTTCCGAATTGGATCAGTTTCGAAATTAATCACAGCGATTGCTGTCTTAAAACTTGTTGATGAAGGTAAAATCGGCCTAGATGATTTTGTCTTTGGAGAAGAGGGGATTCTCAATGGTAAACTTTACAGTAATATCTCTAACAAGAATGTTTATCGCATTAAAGTCAAGCATCTTTTAAATCATACGGCTGGGTGGAGCCTTATCACTTATGGCGACCCAATGTTCATTCCTCACAAGATTCACAAAATGGATGACGTAAGTTATCCAATTGAATTTGATGATGTGATCAAGTTCGTTATTTCAAGGCACCTACCATATAGGCCTGGAACAAGGTTTAATTATTCAAACTTTGGTTACTCACTTTTGGGGAGAGTAATTGAGGAAGTGACTGGTGATGACTATGAGGATTGGGTGCAAGATGAGATTCTTGAGCCTAATGGGATCAATAAAATGCGTATAGCAGGAAGCTTTGAAAAAGATAGGGTAAAGAATGAAGTAAAATACTATGACTACAGTGTAGATAATGAGCAACTGGCCTTCAATGGCTCAGGTAAGAAAGTCTATAAGCCATATGGTGCTGATGACATTGAAATGCTTGGCCCAGCAGGTGGTTGGTTAGCTACAGGGGTTGATTTAATGAGGGTTCTTGTACTAGTAGATGGTTATTCAAAGCGTCATAAAGATATACTAAGTGCAGACCTTATTGACAAGATGGTCAATGGTGTAGGTGGTGTGCAACACCCGTTAGGCTGGAGAAGTGTAAAAGGTCAGCATTGGTGGAGGACAGGAACACTTTCGGGAACTTCTGCCCTGCTTACAAGAGATATAAATGGGTACTCCTGGGTCATTATTTCTAATACCACACCGCGTAGAGGAAGCTTCCCTGGGACAAGCCGTTGGGCAATAAGAGAGGGTATTAAAATGGTCAAGTCATGGCCGACTCAAGACCTCTTTGATATTTCAGATTAATACAAAAAAAGAAAGCCGATCTGACGACCGGCTTTACATCCAAAATTAACCCTAATCATGTATTGTAGTTTCCCTTACTTAGAGAGTCTATAATATTTCTCACTGCCGAAGCTGCTTATGTAATCAGCTTGATTTACTAGTTTTCTTAATTCAATATCGTTTGCTGGATTACCTGAAGCGAAAATGTTGTTGTCAGCATCGAAGATGTTTACTTCTTCTGCTTCTTCTTCCATTTCCATGTAGATCTCTTCTTCAAGTATGAAATCTTCATCGGCAAAGAATTGATCAATGTCAGCAATTAATTCTGCTTCCATTGTAGAGACCTCTTTGTTACTCAAGTCATTTGACTTAAGATTTCCAGCTTGGAAAAGGGTAACGGCTGCTAGCATTACTGCTATGATTGCGCTCAAATTTCTGACCTTTGGGCTGTTGCTGCTGTTTGTTTTGTTGACTTTCGGGCTATTCATGATTGTAATGTTTTAAAATTCTTACTGACCTGCTTAGTAGTTTGCAATGCCTGTGCCACAATTTTTAAACACCTGATAATCAGTAGTATATTTAGGTATGTACGATTTTGAACTATAATAAGTGTACGGTTTCCGTACATCGTTTGGTTAGTTATAGTACACTTTTACTCGTAGCGGAGAGCTTTCACTGGGTTTTTGGTGGCAGCTGAATAGGCTCTATAGCCAATCGATATCGATGCAATTAAAATGGTTAAGAAAAAAGCACTCACAAATACGAGAGGACTTACTTCAACCTGATAAACAAATGAGTTGAGCCATTCTTTCGTACCATAGAAGCCGAATGGAACAGCAATTACAGTAGCTAGCGCCCGAATTGATATCACTTTTCGGCAACTAGAAGAGCATACTTACTTGGAGGTTTCTGACAAAGGTTCTGGTATTTCCGATGACATTATCAATGAGATCTTCGTGCCCTTTTTTACTACTAAAAAACAAGGAAATGGCATTGGCTTAAGCCTCTCTAAGCAGATAATGAAGGCTCATAAAGGGGATATTACTGTTTTAACTAATCCTGAAGGTACAGTCTTCAGTTTGAAGTTTTGAGTCGATTAAATCCCTTCGTCTTCTTTCCCAGAGGAACGAAGGGTCTTGACCGAGTTGAAAGTCCATAGAAACTACAACATGTCATTTGCCAAGTTGGCTAACTCGGAGCGTTCACCTTTCTCTAAGGTGATATGCGCGTATAACGGATGGTCTTTTACTCTGTCAATCAGGTAAGAGAGCCCATTGGATTGTGAATCCAGATAAGGCGTATCAATTTGATTGACGTCTCCAGTGAAGACAATCTTTGTATTCTCACCAGCTCTCGTAATGACTGTCTTTATCTCATGAGGCGTTAGGTTTTGTGCCTCGTCCACAATGAAATAGATATTGGATAAACTTCGGCCTCTGATATAAGCCAAAGGTGTAATCAGAAGCTTCTCCTTGTTCACCATTTCGGTGATTGCCTTGAACTCTTTATCTGTTTCCTTATACTGGTTTTGGATAAACTTTAAGTTATCCCAAAGCGGCTCCATATAAGGATTCAGCTTTGATTTGATATCACCCGGTAAGTAGCCAATGTCTTTATTGCTAAGGGGCACTATTGGTCGTGCAAGATAGATCTGCTTGTATTCTCTTCGCTGCTCTAATGCTGCTGCTAAAGTCAATAAGGTTTTTCCCGTACCTGCAACCCCTTGAATGGTCACCAACTTCACATCAGGATTCATAATGGCATGGATGGCGAAAGTTTGCTCCGCATTGCGAGGTTTTATCCCTGAAATTGGTCGCTTGTCAACGCGTTCGATAACATCGTCTGTTGAATTGTGATAAGCGAGTACTGAGTTTTTATCACTCTTCAGAATGAAGTACTGGTTAACGAGTGATTTTTTATTCTTAAGCACTTCTTTGGGAGCCAAAGTACCATTCTCATAAAGGTGGTTGATGATGTCAGAATCAACCTTTTCAATCTCGATTGCTCCTTTTCTAAGTGAGTCAACACTCTTTACTTTACCAGTTTCATAATCTTCTGCCAGAAGCCCGATGGACTTGGCTTTCAGGCGGAGATTAATGTCTTTTGAAACAAGTATCACACTACGATCTTGGTTCTCTTCTTTTAGTCTTAAGGCTGCATTTAGGATACGATGATCATTCTTTTTTTCACCGAAAATATGATTTGCATCTAAGCCACCTTCGCTTGTACCTGCTTCCATTACTACTTTGAAGCTACCTCTGGTTTTGCCATTTAGGGGTATCCAATCTTGGAGCGATTTATCCTTCGCCAACTTGTCTAAAAGACGAGTAAACTCTCGGGCTTCAAAATTTTTGGTATCGTTACCTTTTTTGAACTGATCCAATTCTTCGAGTACAGTAATCGGGAGCCCTATGTCGTGCTCCTCGAAATTCATTATGGCATTGTGTTCAAATAGGATTACGGAAGTGTCAAGTACAAAAATCTTCCTTTCGGTCTTCTTAGCTCTCGGCATAGAGTGATGATCAATATTAGATAGAACGTTGAATTAAGTTAGGAAAAAATCAACTCAAACGAACGGGATGAGACTGCTTAATAATTAATTAGTAATGACATTTTTTTAAAGACTTGTGAATGAACGCATTAGTCCTTCAGTGGCCAAGGGAAATTAACGCATCTATCACTGGATGGATACTTTCGATCAAGTTGAAAACAAGAGAAATCTATTCTAATTGCGCTAAATGTTAGAATTTAAGTTTCTTCCAAGTCTTTTTGAGCAAGATGGAGGAAACAAGAGTAACACTTAATAGAATCACGCCATTGGTCATATTACCGTAGATAAACATCCCGGTAGAAAAGAGTGCGCTATACACAATGATAATGCCTAGGAACATAGCCAATATATCTATGCTCAATCTTCCAGTACCCTCTTTTATGTCTATATTTTCAGTCTTCGCGATTTGCTTGAATTTATTCCAACCATTGCCATAAGGTTTAACCAAGTTGAAGAACGAAGCCAAGGTCTTATGATCAGTAGGCTTGGTCATGAAGGTTACTGCAACCCAAGCTACCGTGGTGATACCAACACTTAGTAAAAGCTTGTATTCGGAAGGCAATTCGAAAAGAAATGCTGGACTAATTCTTTCTACATTCAGCACTAATGCCACTATAAATGAAACCACCATTCCGGTGATTTCAGAATAGGCGTTAATACGCCACCAGAACCACCGTAGGATAAAAATTAAACCCGTACCTGCTCCTATCGACAGAAGGATCTGGAATGCTTGGTAGGCATTAGTCAACACTAAGGCGAATAGGCCAGCGAAGATCATAAGCCCCACTGTCGAAATTCTACCAACTCGAACTAGTTCTTTGTCAGATGCCTTCGGTTTGACGAATCGCTGATAAAAATCAAAGACCACATAGGAAGAGCCCCAATTGAGATGAGTTGAAATAGTTGACATAAATGCAGCAATCAAAGAAGCTACCACAATACCTAGTAAGCCCTTTGGTAAAGTCAAAAGCATGGCAGAATACCCTAAATCATTGCCCAGTTTGTCGGGTGATATATTTGGGAAAGCTGTTTGGATAGAGGCCAAATCAGGATATACCACGATAGACGCCAAGGCAATTAATATCCATGGCCAAGGTCTTAAGGCGTAATGAGTAATGTTGAAAAGCAGTGTTGCGGAAACTGCATTCTTTTCATTTTTGGCTGAGAGCATTCGCTGTGCGATATAGCCACCGCCACCAGGTTCGGAACCAGGATACCAAACACTCCACCATTGTACGGCTATGGGTATAACTAAGAGTGAAATAAACAATTCGCGATCGCTGATATCTGGGATTAAGCTCAGTTTACTGGCAATCTCAGGCCTTTCAATCAAGGCGGTAAGTCCGCCAATTTCTGGTAGATTTATGATATAAATAGCAGCAGCTATAGAACCTACCATGGCTACTATGAACTGTAAGAAGTCAGTTAAAATCACACCTCTAAGCCCACCTAAGGAACTATAGGCTACTGTGATAAGTGAGGCATAAACCACAGTTTTCCATGGCTCAAGATCAAACATGACCTCGCCAATCTTAATGGCAGCCAGACAAACGGATGACATAATCATGATATTGAAAAATACGCCTAAGTAAATGGCCCTGAACCCTCTTAAAAAGGCAGCTTCTTTGCCGCTATATCTTTTTTCGTAGAACTCGAGATCAGTAAGTACCCCTGATTTTCTCCATAATTTGGCGTAAACAAATACAGTCAGCATTCCTGTGATAAGAAATGCCCACCAGACCCAGTTTCCTGCCACTCCATTCTGCCTTACAATATCAGAAACCAGGTTGGGAGTATCTGCTGAGAATGTGGTAGCTACCATGGAAATACCTAATAGCCACCAAGGCATATTTCTGCCAGATAGAAAAAATTCCTTGGAGCTTGATCCTGCCTTTTTCGAGACTAAGACCCCAATCACAAGGAAGACCACAAAAAATATGATAATGATGGCCAAATCTAGAGAGGAGAGGTTCATATTTAATCTAAGGTTAGATTGACTGGCAAAAAGTTTTTCGTCAACTTCGAGTCAACAATATAGAAAGATTTTTAAGAGGAAATTATGGATTTGACGTTGGTGGTTTTGGCGGCTGGTATGGGAAGTCGTTACGGTGGAAATAAGCAATTAGATGGTATTGGGCCAAATGGTGAGATTATTATGGATTATTCAATTCATGATGCCATCAAAGCAGGTTTTACGAAAGTGGTTTTTATCATCAGAACAGATTTAAAAGATGCTTTCGAGGAACACTATGCCGATCGCTTCAAAGGCAAGATCAAAATGGAATATGCTTTCCAGAACGAATACAATGAGCATACAGCAGCCTATGTTGAAATGCGTAAGAAGCCATGGGGTACTACACACGCGATATTGGCGGCTAAGCATTTAATTAATGAACCTTTCTTGGTGATTAATGCAGATGATTACTATGGTACCGAATCCTTTGGAGAAGCCGTAGAAGCTATCAAAGGACTAAAGGACAACGAGCACTTGATCATGGGCTACGGCTTAGTCAATACACTTTCAGACCATGGTACAGTGAATAGAGGAGTATGTGAAGTTGACGAGTATATGAACCTTACGGGCATTAAAGAAACCCTAGCTATCGGTAAAGATGGAGATGAAATTTCTTACGAAGAGGACGGGCAGCGACACACCTTAGATCCAAACACCTACGTTTCAATGAATTTTTGGGGATTCCCTGCATCAGTTTTACCCCTTTTTGAAGAGAAATTCATTGACTTTGTAAAAGCAAATAATGAAGATCCTAAGGCAGAATGCTTTATCCCAGTGGAGGTAGATAACTTGATGAAAGAAGGAAAAGCGACTGTCAAGGTTGTGCCAACATCGGCCTCTTGGTTAGGCGTCACTTATCAGGAAGACAAACCACATGTGGTGAATGGTATTAATCAGATGATTGCGGATGGAGTTTACCCAGAAGAAGTAAAATAATGGAGGCCGTAAGAAAGGCACTTCAAGCATACAATATTAAAGGAGCAGTCGATAAGATTGCTCTTTTTGGTTCTGGGCATATCAACGATACCTATCTAATAGAGGCCGGGAAAGAAGAATATCTGCTACAGAAGCTGAATCAAAACGTTTTCCAATATCCTGAGCGAATTGAGAACAACTTAAGGGCATTATTAGAAAAAGAGTCTGATCTTTTTGTTAAACATTATCAGACAAGTGCGAATACCTATCATCATCACAATGACAATGGTATTTGGAGGTTGACCAACTTTGTGAGCGCTGGCTATGCACCTCAGACAGCCAATAAGCTCCATGAGGTGGCTGAGGCAGCCAAGGGTTATGGTCGCTTCACAACTTTTGCCGATGGGCTTGATAAGGAAAAGTTTACAGAAACTATTCCTAAGTTTCACAACTTGGCATGGAGGCTCGAGCAACTTAACGATGCGATTAAAGATGATTTGGCCAATAGGTCAAAGTCTGCAAAAAACCTGATCAATACTACCAATGATTTTAGATGGATATCGGAAAAGCTAAGGACACTATTTTCAGAGGGCCTGCCGACCAGGGTGTGTCATAATGATACTAAGCTAGACAATTGCCTATTGGCCAAATTAGAATCCACTTTTTGCAATATCATTGATTTGGATACGCTAGGGCCTGGTTCAGTACTTTATGATTTTGGTGATTTAATGAGAACAACACTTTCTCCAACTGCCGAGAATGAGTTGGACGAATCGAAAATTGAGATAAGATCAGATTATTTAGCAGCACTACAAGATGGCTTCTCGTCAACTTGTAATTCAGTTTTGGCCCCATTAGAAAAGGAAAACCTGTTATTCGGGGGCCTCTATATGACCTACATAATGGCAGTTCGTTTTTTAACGGACTATTTAAATGGAGACGCTTACTATAAAATATCATTCGAAAATGAGAATTTTGTCAGAGCAAGAAACCAATTGAGGCTGCTAGAATTAATGAGTGGGTTATGAGTGAAAAAACTGCTGCATATTGGATTGAGAAACTCGGTCTTGAGTCTCATCCAGAGGGAGGGTATTTTAAAGAAACTTATCGGTCAAAAGATCGACTTCATGAAAGTAAGTTGCCGGATCGCTATCGCTCTTCCAGAGTTTTTGGCACCTCTATTTACTTCCTTTTGACTACTGAAAGTGTCTCCAACTTTCATAGACTTGCTTCAGATGAAATCTGGCATTATCATCAGGGTGGTAGCGCATTGATTCATATGATTTCCAACAATGGGGAACTTACTTCCAAACGCATTGGACATGACCTTGAATCTGGTGAATCACTTCAAGTGGTAATCCCTAGAGGTAATTGGTTTGCAGCGGAAGTAGTGAAGAAAGATTTCATCCTTGTGGGATGCACCGTGGCACCAGGTTTCGAATTTGAGGATTTCGAATTGGCCGATCGTAAGGGCTTGTCATCCGCTTATCCGCAGCATCAAACTTTGATAAGCCGTTTTACGAACAACTAGAAGTGACTTGGTCACTCAAAAACTTATTATTGAAAATTAAAAACGAAATGATACTTACAACAACTAACACAATTGAAGGCCATGTGGTAACAAACTATCATGGCGTAATCACGGGGGAGGCAATTATTGGAGCCAACCTGTTTAAAGATATTTTCGCAAGCATTACTGACTTGGTTGGTGGGCGTTCAGGCTCATACGAACGCGTACTTCGCGAAGCAAAAGAAAATGCCATGATGGAAATTGAGCATCATGCGAAGGCACTAGGCGCCAATGCTGTAATCGGAATTGATTTGGATTATGAAACTATTGGCCATAGCAGCAGTATGCTAATGGTGACTGCTAGCGGTACTGCTGTTACTTATCAATAATTACAGAAGTTTTCTATCCCTAAATGGTCTTCAGCTGAAGACCTTTTTTATTTCATTTTATTTGGTGGCACATATTTAAATCGCTGTCCACCAACTGATGCTTCATACATGAGGCCGCCTTGGGCCATAGTAAAGACGGCTACGCCATCAGTGTATTTTGCATTGGCTGAAATACCTGTTTTCAGTGCAACAGCAGAGGCTTGTGCAGAAAATTGAAACTCATTTTCTACAAACCTATTGTAGGCATCAGCATCTTCAAAGAAGATTACTTCACTATAGGCCTGACCCCCAAACTGAAATCCAAATGAAATTTGAGTCATGTTTACCCCACCGCTTACACTGCTATTTTTATAGACAACGCCCTTACCAGCAGCACCGCCAATGCCAATTGCCCCTTTTCCGATGGATGGGAATATGGCATAGCCATATGCAGATCCAAAAAAAATTGGCTATTCCTGTGTCTACCTTTTTAAACTCAGCGATGGTCTCTTGCGCTTTTTCTGGATCATGTTTCTTTTTCCTTTGAGCTTCTGCTTGGAAGCCAGTAAGCATGACAAGTATAAATAGACAGGCAAATATTCTTACAATGCGCATGGTAGATTATTTTTTAATAAAGTACTGGTCAGCACCTGCTGAAGGTTGAATATCTAATAAGTTAGCTAAAACTAACTTCACTAAAGTCTTGGACGCAATGAACTTTGGGATTTCAGCTTGAATGGCAAACTCTTCAAGCGAAACGAAATCAGATGCATCGAGCATTTTCATCAAGATCTGTTCTTTTTCACCATAGTTGAAACGCTGATCACGCTCGTTATTGCGTCTTCTCAATATTTGACGCATTTCCTTTGAGGCTTTGATACTTTCATCTGCGTTCCTGACGTAGACCATTACCTCTTTTGCGTTCATAGTCGCTTTCACACCATAAGGTTTTTTTAAACCTTCGGGGACATCGAAAACGGCTATTCCTTTCTTTGGATTGAGTTTAACCGTGTGTACGGTATAGGTTAAAGAGGGCATAATCAATTTTTCAATGGCATCTTCTAGGACGAAGATCTCACCCTCAATATTGCGTGTACCAGCAATAGTACCGTCATCATCAATGCCTAGTATCAGTTTGCCGCCATTGCTGTTGGCAAAGGCCACGACCTCTTTGATAATCTTATCAGGAAAGTTGACCTTCTTTTTAAATTCTACACGCTGCCCTTCTCCTCTAGCCACTAACCTTTGTACAGTGGTGATATCCATCACGCTTACTTTAGGTTAAAATGACTAATTATTCTAAATCTTCTTCTGTGAGATCATCCATATCTGGCATGGAAAACATACTGCTCAACAAGTCTTTGAATTGAGTACCAGTATCCAAGGCTGTTTTACTCAGTTTACTGTATTCAGCGAGTCCGTGTAGAACAAATTCCATTAAGAAAAGGTGCTCATGCTTATTAACTTTAGGGTGCTTTGCTTTCACAAGATCAGAAAGGCCTGGAACAGCGTTTAGACCAGCTTCATAAGATTCGTTCGCCAAATCATTAATAAGATCCAAAGTGTAGCCTTCACCAAACCAGTTAATAATTGATTTGTATGGACTTTCGGACTTGTCTTTTGACTTGTCGTCAGGTTGAGCGAAATAATCAGTGAACATGGTTCTTACAGCCTTGCCGACTAAGTTGTGGGCAACAATGCCTGGTCCTTCTTGTTCGCCTTCGTAAACCAATTCTACTTTTCCGGTAATTGCTGGAATGACTCCAACAAAGTCTGAAAGACGGATGTAGGTTTGGCGCTCTTTGTTAATGATGGCCCTACGTTCTGCTGCGCTCATCAAGTTTTCGTAAGCCGAAATTGTCAATCTTGCCGAAACACCACTTTTCTCATCCACATACTCGCTATCTCTAGCTTCTATGGCAACTTGCTCAATTAAATCTCGAGCAATTTCGTTTACTACAACCCTTCCTTTCTGATTCTCTTTGATATCAGCCTCTTGCGTAGTGATTTGCTTGCTGATATCCCTGGTCTTAGGATAGTGTGTAATGATTTGGCTATCAATTCTATCTTTAAGAGGCGTGACGATGCTACCTCTATTCGTATAATCTTCTGGGTTTGCTGTAAAGACAAATTGAATGTCTAAAGGCATTCTGAGTTTGAAACCTCGGATTTGAATATCTCCTTCTTGTAGAATATTGAATAGGGCCACTTGAATTCTGGCTTGAAGATCGGGCAGTTCGTTGATCACAAAAATGCACCTATGAGACCTTGGCACTAGTCCAAAGTGAATTACTCTTTCATCTGAATAAGGCAATTTAAGCGTAGCCGCTTTTATGGGATCTACATCGCCAATTAAGTCAGCGATGGATACATCAGGCGTAGCTAATTTTTCTGCATATCGATCAGCGCGATGTAACCAAGCAATTGGGGTTTCGTCACCTTTTTCTTGAATCATATCTGCGCCAAATCTTCCGATGGGATTCATTGGATCATCATTCAACTCTGAACCCTCAATATAAGGCACATATTCGTCCAATAGTTCGGTCATTTGTCTGGCAATTCTAGTTTTTGCCTGACCTCTCAATCCCAAGAGATTCATGTTGTGCTTTGAAAGGATAGCTCTTTCAATGTCTGGAATTACGGTATCCTCATAGCCCCAAATGCCTTCGAAAGTAGGCTCCCTGTTTTCAAGCTTGATGATCAGGTTATCTCTTAGTTCGTCCTTAACGGATTTGCTCTGATAACCTGCTGCTTTTAGTTTCTTTAAGGTTTTTATAGATAGTAATTGATCTGTGGTCAATTCTCTGTAGTTCATATTAGAATCTTTTTCTGCGATTGCGTTTGTAGTCTTCAAATATTACATGGCCAAGCCCTTTCAGGCTACTGTAATATGCATTCCCATTATTGGCTGTGGTAAACTCTTGTACAAATTGCTTTAGATATGGGTCTGAAGCAATCATAAACGTGGTAACAGGAATGTGTAATCTTCGACACTGAGTGGCCAGGTTCAATGTCTTATTAAAAATTTTTGGATCTAAACCGAAGGCATTTTTATAGTATTTGATACCTACTTTCATACAAGTAGGTTTGCCATCGGTGATCATGAAAATCTGCTTATTAGGATTTTTCCTCCTGCGGAGAATGTCCATTGCAAGTTCAAGACCAGCGATGGTATTGGTGTGATAAGGACCTACTTGTAGATAAGGCAGGTCCTTTACTTCTATTTGCCAAGCATCATTGCCAAAAACAATCACATCTAGCGTGTCCTTGGGATACTTTGCAGTCACCAGCTCTGCCAAGGCCATGGCAACCTTTTTGGCAGGTGTAATTCTATCTTCACCATATAAGATCATGGAGTGGGAGATGTCAATCATAAGTACCGTTGAGGTCTGAGTTTTATACTCAGTTTCTATCACCTCAAGGTCATTTTCCGTCATCATGAATTCACCAAAACCATGATTGATTTGCGCATTACGAATCGAATCGGTCATGGCAATTTGCTGAATTGAATCACCGAATTCGAAGGGTCTTCTATCTGTTCCTGATTCATCGCCAGTGCCAGTGAAGTTCGTTTTATGTTGGCCTTTGCCTCCTTTTTTGAGTTTACCAAAGATTTCTTCGAGTGAAGACTTTCTAATCTCTTGCCCAGTTTTACCAGTAACCTCAAATTTCCCTTCTTGATTTTCTTCGTTGATGTACCCCTTTTCCTTTAAGTCGTCAATGAAGTCACCTATACCGTATTGGCCATCAGTAATATTATATTGCTTATCAACATTGGTTAGCCACGAAAGGGCCTCAGAGACATCTCCACCAGTGATACTGACGAGTTGGAGAAATATATTCAATAGGTTATCGAAAGCGGAATCTCCTTGGGCTTTCTGAGGAATGAATTTTGAAAATTTGTATCCCTTCATAATTCTCTTGTGAACACCTTAAAGTGTAAATTGGTTTAAACTATTCACAATCTTATCGAAAGTCATTTAGTCTGAATTAATTAGGTAATTGATTACGCAATTGGCCTAAAAATATTAGATTAGCATGTTTCTTTTAGTTGTGAAAGCGTTTTATGTCCAATAATATCCAAAGCTTCAGTCATAACCTAGAGTGACCTTGACCAAATCAAACATATCAGAGTTAACCGAAATTGAGCTGATAGAAAAAGCAAAAGGGGATAAGCGCTTTTTTGAACCACTCTACAAGAAATACTTTGAACAAGTCTATCGATTGGTATTTTCAAGAGTTCAGGATGTGGACCTGGCAGGAGATATTACTTCTGAAGCTTTTGGTAAGGCATTATCTCACTTGAATGATTATAAGTATCAAGGATATCCCTTGTCAGCCTGGCTAGCCAGAATAGCACTTAATAGCTGCTATGACTATTTCAGGTCGCAGAAAAAGCAACGTTGTATTTCACTAGAAAACTATGTGTCACATGACCTTGTCTTTGAGGTAGAGATAGAGGAGAACGAGAAGGAACTTTGGTTGACAATGTTACCTGAGGTGTTGGAAAAGTTAAAACCAGCTGAACTTGAGTTAATAGAACTTAGGTTTTTTGAAGGAAAGAGCTTTGCGGAGATAGGGTATATTCTGGACATTACGGAGGGCAATGCTAAAACCCGTACCTACAGAATATTGAAGAGGTTGAAAAAGCATTTTAAGCGAAATATATCGTGAAATACAATTTTTTAAATAAGGCAAAGAATCTTACACCAGCTGATATTAAAGCTCAGATGAACTTTAATAATGTAGTGAAGGGTGCTTCTATTTGGGCGGGATTTAAATTAGGTTCCACCCTCCTCAAGCTTGGGACTAAAATGACTACTGCCGTTGTGGCGGGCACATCTACTGTAGTAGTAACTGCTGCCGTTGTGGTAGCGACAAATACTGATTTGTTAAAAAGTGCCGAGCCTAGTGCGCAATTGAAGTCACCTATTGAAGAAGTCATAGTTCCGGTAATAAGTGATTCTACTAGCCAAGCGACTACCGAGTCGATAAAGCCATTAGACTCCTTGATAGAAGCCATTGAGGATGCTCCCCAAAAAGAGCTAGGGAAGGTGGTCGTTGATACAGACGCATCGCAGAATATTCCAGATAGAGTTAGCGTTACTGATTCCATCAGCAATGTTGATGTACAGTTAAAAGCGAGACCACTACCAGACTTTAGTACTTTTTATGCCTATATAGATAAGGAGCTTAAATATCCAATAGATCAAATCAGTGTTGATATCAATGATCAAAATGAGGTGTTCAAATCAAAGGTGGGTTATGTTCAAGTATTCTGGACAATCAACAAAGAGGGTAATGCGGAGCACTTCAAAATAAGAAAATCTATGGGTGAATCCTTCGACAATGAGGCCATTCGTGTGATTAAAATGTATGAAAACTGGGAGCCAGCAAGCTATAATGGTGACGCAGTAGAGAGTAATCTAACGATGAAGATTCACTTCAAGGTGAAGTAATTTCTATTCATTGGACTAATCAATCCCACGCTATCGGAATTTCTACGACTAATCGCTGATGCAGGGCACTTGCATCAGAAGCTAGGTGTCTGGTTATCAGGGTATAATCTATTTTTATTATATTAGTTAGTGCAATTTTTTAAACTAGAAGATCCATCAGCGCTAATGCTTCACGTTATCGACTTTTAACTTTCTGTTGGTCTATAACAATAAGACTCAGCTATTTGGGATTGGTAAATCAATCTATGTAATGGACAGTGTGACGACCTGTTTCAAAGTCTTTAGTTTAAGAAAGAGCACATTATTTTTTAAACGAATTGACTTTAACTAAACCAAATGATTATGGATTTTTCAGCTATTAATTGGCTAGCGGTGATTGTTGCTGCAGTCGCATTTTTCGCATTAGGTGCTTTATGGTATGGGCCATTGTTCGGTAAGCCTTGGCAGAAAGGGGTAGGCCTCTCCGATGAAGAAATTAAGAGTGCTAACATGGGTAAACTCTTTGGGTCAGCCTTCATCTTTGCCCTTATCATCTCCGTAGGCATGGCAATGTTTTTTTTCGCGTTTCCGGCAGAACCAGGAAGTGAACAAGTAATGACGATGGAAATGGGGGCTATGTATGGAATCATGACAGGTGTTTTCTTTTTATTTCCTTCCATTAGTATGAATTATTTATTTGCCAGAAAATCATCAAAATTGATGCTAATTGATTCAGGCTATCATATAGTAGCCTATACGGTCGTTGGAGTAATTCTAGCCGCTTGGCAGTAACAATTTCACTGTTTTTGAGTCTGATTGAATAGACTCGTTTACTTTTCTAACATTCGATGGGTCTAAGTGGATATAGACGTTTTTACGTCTATATCCTGAGCATATGACTTACGATTTTGAACTTTATTTCTGCTAATGTGCTTTAGTGGGGGTAGGGAAAATAATCGGATGTGGTATGTTAATGAAACTGACACAATGAAATTTAAAAGAATTGAAAGGGTGATTCATTCACCAATCGCCTATAAAAGAGGTTTTCAGATTGCTCAGCAAGAGTATGATCACTTTATTGAAATCAACAATAGGTTGAAGCAAATCAAGGCGTATCAACAGCTAAAGCAAGGGCAACTCTTTTTGGAGCTTATTGAAGCTTAATAGTCTAAAGGTGATTTTAACCCGAAATCCTTAAAGCTACTTTCAACCACTTTTGATGAAATATTAGATGGGTCTTCCCATATGGGAAGATCAAAACTGTATCTCTCAGCCATTTTTCCGTAAATCTCTTTTCTCGTTGGATGATGGTCTGAAACGAGGTTTAATGTCTGCCTTTTTAAGTCCTCTGGCCAAGTCTCGATCGAACTTTTAACGACTTTAATGATATCCTCCAAATGAATGTAGTTGACAGGCGTATCGGCACCTTTCGTTGGCTTACCTGCAAACCACTTACCTGGAATACGGTCTTTTCCCATTAAGCCTCCACATCGGAGTATCATTAACGACTGGTCTATCTGTGATATTTGCTGCTCTCCTTTAACAACTGCCTTTGTTGAGCCATTACTAAAGTCAAAAGGTGTATTGACGGTTACTTTCTTATTACTGTTGGGGTAGTATGAAGTTGAGCTAATGAAAATCACTTTTTTTACATCGCTTGAAAGAAGCTGATATTTCAAATACTTGATTTGCTCTTCGTAGAATTCAGGTGTGTTCTTTTTTCTTCCTGGAGGAATGTTAATAATTAGTAAATCAACCTGAAAAAGCCTGTTGAAATTGAGGCCTTCAGGCATTGGATTTAAATGAAATAAAATAGGCTCAATTCCTTTCAAAGAAAGAGTCTCTAGTTTTTCTTCTCGTGTGGTACTCCCAACGACTTCATGACCAGCTTTGACCAATGATTCTGCTAAGGGTAACCCTAGCCAGCCACAACCAACAATTCCTATCTTCATTAATTTGAAACGCTAAGCCTGTGCTAAATCAGCTCGCATGGTAGCCGCAACCTCCTCATAGTATTTTTCATATTGTGGAAGTATGACATCAATGTCGAACTTTTTGGCTTGGACTAAGGCATTATGCTTAAAGGTCTCTAGATTTTCTTCGCTAAGGATGTGTAGTGCATTCTTGGTCATTTCTTCAACATCACCAATCTTGGAAGTAAAGCCAGTGACTCCGTTGATATTCAATTCTGGAATACCACCAGCGTTTGAAGAGATCACAGGTACCTCACAAGCCATGGCTTCAAGCGCTGCCAAACCAAAACTCTCTTTTTCCGAAGGCATTAGGAACAAGTCGGCTACTGAAAGAACTTCTTCTACTGCCTCTAGCTTCCCTAAGAAACGGACTTCTTCATAAATACCTAGTTCTCTACAAAGTCCTTCAATGAGGGATCTTTCAGGGCCATCACCTACTAATAGCAACCTAGCAGGTACTGTCTCAGATATTTTATGGAATATGCGCACAACATCGTCTACACGCTTAACCTTTCTGAAGTTAGACGTGTGTACGATCAACTTTTCGCCATTCGGGCATATTGCGGTTTTGAAATGATCTTTGCGCTGCCTTTTGAATTTGGTAAGGTCGATAAAGTTTGGAATGACTTCAATTTCTCTAAGGATATTGAAATGCTTGTAAGTGTCTTTCTTTAAATCTTCTGACACCGCAGTGACGCCATTAGATTGATTGATACTGAAGGTAACAACAGGCTCATATGATGGGTCTTTACCAACAAGCGTAATGTCTGTACCGTGAAGGGTAGTTACAACTGGTATATCGATTCCTTCAGATTTAAGAATTTGCCTTGCCATCACTGCTGCTGAAGCATGCGGAATTGCATAATGAACGTGAAGCAAGTCGAGTTTCTCAAACTTTGCAACATCTACCATTTTACTGGCGAGCGCCAATTCATATGGTGGGTATTTGAAAAGGGGATATGATCTAATGTTAACCTCATGGTAGAAAAGGTTCTCGTTAAAAAAATCCAACCTAGTCGGCTGTGAGTAAGTAATAAAGTGCACTTCATGACCATGCTTGGCCAATCCTTTGCCTAATTCAGTTGCTACTACGCCACTTCCTCCGAATGTGGGGTAACATACAATTCCTATTTTCATGAAATAAATTTCGAGCTACGTAGGGTTAAACTTAATTAGTCTGCAATAGGTTCAAAAATCGATTTGTAGAGTAAGTCATGGATACGTGTTCTGACGTTTTCCTCCAGCAATTTAAAGTTGTCACTTTCGGGATATGTGCGGTTGCAGAGAAACACGAATACCAGCTCTTCTGCAGGGTCTGCCCAAACGGCAGCTCCTGTAAAGCCAGTATGCCCAAAAGTGCTTGCTGATGAATATTGACTGGTTGGTCCTTCATCGGTTCCCGTGATGGGCTTATCCCAACCCAGCCCTCTACGATTCTCCATGTTTTGAGCACTTGTAAAAATTGGTATCGTCCAGTTCTGGAAATATCTTTTTCCGGCATACTCACCCATTTGCATGTTCATTTGCATGATGATAGCTAAATCATTGGCTGTACTGAAAAGGCCAGCATGGCCAGCAACGCCTCCCATCAATGTGGCATTTTGATCATGTACGCTGCCACAGACTATAGCATTTCTAAAGTAATCATCTACTTCAGAGGGTGCTATATCTTTTCCATACCCCTTCGCTAATGGTAAATACATGGTGCGGTTTAAACCAAGTGGGCCATAAAACTCTCTTTGTAAGTACGATTCGAAAGGCTCTTGGATAATTTCTGATACCACATGATACATCAATGAATAGCCTAAGTCAGAATAGAGGTAATCATATCGGGTCTTCTTATTAGGTAAGTCTCTAAGATCAGAGTCTAAAGTCCATTGCCAGATAGAGTCGGCAAGTGCGGGCGGTAGATCACTTTCTTGAAAGCGAAAGTCATGATCTGGGCCTGTGGCATCCGAGAAGTACTCAGCTTTTAATGTTCCTTTATCTACAGTCTTTTCCCAGAAGGGAATATAAGGTTTGAGGCCTGCCTGATGTGTTAGGATATCACGAATTAACAACAAATCCTTGTTTGTCCCCTGAAGCTCTTTCAAGTAGAAGCCTATGGGTTTGTTGATGTCAAGTTTCTTTTGTTCGTAGAGCTTCATAATGATCTGCGTGGTGGCAGCCACTTTTGTGATGGATGCCACATCATAGATGGAGTGGTCATCAATGGCTTTCTCTTCAGCATAGGTCTGATAACCGTAGTTCTTTTGGTAGATGACTTTTCCTTTGCGGGCCACGATGATTTGCGCACCGGGAGTGGCTTTGTCTTTAATCGCAGCTTCTATGATATCATCAATTCTTCTCAAAGAATCGATACTCATACCCACCTCTGCAGGCATTCCATAACTCAGTCTTGAGGTAACAAGTGTTTCAATACCTGTTCCTGCTTTGAAATTTTCTCCTGCCGAAATTGGTAGTTTTCCTTCGGCTTTGAGCGCTCCGAAGATAATCTGAGGAGTGAGGTTTTGTGTGATCTCATTATCCTCATAAGTGCAAATTATGTTTTTGATTCCTTCGAAATACTGAAGACTATATGCATTACCGAATGCCACAACGATGACGTTTGTTTTTTCTTGGAGCGACTTGATAAAGGCTATTTCTTCGTCTTTAACACCATGCTGATCTTTAGGTGAATTAGTAATACCATGATAGGAAACTACAACGAGGTCATTCGAGGCTATGGACTCCAAAGCATCAGCATTTAGTGAATCAAATGCCAGGTGATTGAATTTGGCATATTTATCGAGCATCCTTTTGAACTCAGTACCATCGCTTTCACCTATTTGAAGGGATGCATATGTCTTTTTTCCTAAGTCAATAATAGGTAAGAGTTTGTCTTGATTATCGACTATTGTGATCGCTTTCTGGTAAAGGATGCGATTGAGCAATTGAGCATAGTCATTATTGATCCTTTTGGTCAAGTTGAAGGTATTGACCAGCTCCAACTCATTCAATCCAAACCAGTACTTAGCTCTTAGGATTTTTTTAACGCGTAAATCGATAGAAGCCTGATCTAATCGCTCTTTTTTCAGTGCTTTCTTGACCTGTTTGATGGCCTTCGGTACGTCTAGTGGAAAAAGGATAACATCATTTCCGGCTTGTAGTGCTTTTACATCTGCTTCTCCCGGATCATAATACTTGGCCACGCCTTGCATGTTCATCGCATCGGTGAAGACCAGCCCGTCAAATGCGAGTTCGTTCTTTAATAAGTCAGTGACCACCTTACTTGACAGCGTTGTCGGCATATTTTCTCGGTCATCATAGGCTGGAATTTGTAAGTGAGCCACCATCATGCTCATCAGGCTATCTTTCATCAGCTGCTTGAAGGGGTAGAGTTCGATCTCGCTCATTCTTTCTACAGAATGCTTGATTACAGGAAGTGCATAATGCGAATCGGCATCCGTGTCGCCATGGCCTGGAAAATGTTTCGCGTTGGCCATAATGCCATGGTCTTGCATGCCTTTCATATAGGCAATTCCCTTGTCTGAGACGGCAAATTTATTTTCTCCAAAAGAACGGTAGCCGATGACTGGGTTGTTAGGGTTTACGTTAACATCCACAACAGGAGCAAAATTGATATGCATGTTGAGTGAATGGAACTGATTGGCGACCTCTTTGCCCATTTCGTAAATCCACTTATTGTCTTGAATCGCGCCCAATGTCATCTGCTTAGGGAAGTCCATAATGCTGTCTAGGCGCATTCCGATGCCCCATTCTGCATCCATTGCGATGGCTAAAGGGACTTTTGCTTTTGATTGATATCGATTGTTAAGTCGAGCTTGACGGTAGGCTCCACCCTGAAAAAAGATCAGGCCACCGATGTTGTACTCAGCAATGAGTTTGTCAATTTCTTGGTAGTGTTTTTCGTCCCGATTTGAGTAAGCGGCTACCATGAAAAGTTGTCCGAGCCTTTCTTCTGGCGTTAAGGCGTTGAACACGCTATCAACCCATTTTTCCTGCGCTTGTGTATCTGTTTTCTGATAGATTTTTTGTGCCTTTACAGCACTCCAATTTACCAGAAACATCAACACAATCAGAATAATTTTTTTCATCATAAAGGCGTTTGACTTTTAATAAAAGCAAATTAACTATATTTTTAGGACATTAATATGAACGTTAATAAACGAATAGCGATATGATAAACCTTCCGAGTTTAATGAAGAAAACGAAGTATCAGCGATTTCATGTTGTTCCTCGTCACTACGATCCTGTTAGAGAAGATATAGAAAACAGGACGTCACGTATTAAGGCCGAACTGGGTATTGCAGAGGAATCTGTTGACTTAGGCTATAGCTCTCAAATTTCTGGTTCTTTCCGAAAGAACATGAAGCATGGCAAAGGTACTGGGATGGGCCAAACCATGATGCTAAGGCTTATCATCATGATTGTATTGGTGATGTTTGCCGGTGGGTTCGTATATGTTGGATCTGATATATTTTATTTAGCCTTACTCTATATTCCGTTCTATCTTTGGAAGCGATTTAAAAAGTAACTTCCTAAGTTCAGAATGCCCGATATCATAAAGTTATTACCTGATAACATTGCTAATCAGATAGCTGCTGGTGAAGTAGTCCAGCGTCCTGCCTCTGTGGTGAAGGAGCTATTGGAGAATGCGATTGATGCTGGGGCGACAGATATTAAATTAATTGTAAAAGATTCTGGGAAATCATTTATTCAAGTGATCGATGATGGCATGGGTATGTCTGATATTGATGCGCGAATGTCTTTCGAAAGGCACGCTACTTCAAAAATTAGAACAGCAGATGACTTATTCGCCATTAAAACCATGGGGTTTCGTGGAGAAGCTATGGCTTCAATCGCTGCAGTGGGTCAAGTTGAATTAAAATCAAGAAAAGAAGCGGATGAATTGGGTGTAATGATCCAAATAGAAGCCTCTGAAATCAAAAAGCAAGAGCCAATCGCTACACCTAAAGGAACGTCTACTTGCGTTAAGAATCTATTTTTTAATGTCCCTGCCCGTAGAAATTTTCTAAAGTCGAATGCTGTTGAAATGCGCCACATCGTGGATGAGTTTCAAAGAATAGCTTTAGCGAACTCCGAAATCGCTATGTCGCTATATCAAAATGATATGGAGCTCTATAAGCTGGCCGGAGGAAAACTGAGCAAGCGGGTAGTTGGCATTTTTGGAAAGAAATATCAGGATCAGATGGCCTCTTGCGAAGAGGAAACTGATGTGATGCGTGTCTATGGTTACGTAGGTAAACCAGAGTTTGCTAGGAAGACCAGAGGCGAGCAATTCTTCTTCGTGAATAATCGATTCATAAAGAGCAATTACCTCAATCATGCTGTAATGACTGCTTTTCAGAGTCTTTTGCCAGAATCTACCTTCCCATTTTACACATTATTTATAGAAATTGATCCCAAGCATATTGATATCAATGTGCACCCGACCAAGACTGAAATTAAATTTGACGATGAGCGGACGGTTTATGCGATCATCAAAGCTGCTGTTCGGCAAGCTTTGGGTACACACAACATTGTACCAGCCATAGATTTTAATCAGGATGTGAACTTCGCCTCATTTCAGTCTGCACCGCCAAAGAGTGGCACAAGTTCAGCAGACCGTGACTATGCTCAGTTCAAGACTTTTGACAAAAAGCAAGATGCTGGACAATGGGAAAAACTATACGAGGGTCTTCGACAAGATATATCTAAAGAGGAGGAAGAGAATTCTCAAATGGAGATTCATCCTGAGGCACAAAGTACAATTACACTGGGTAGTGCGGCCAACTCTCCTGAAGCCATCACGCATGCTTCTCGTGGGCACAAGGCTTATTTTCAGATTCATCAGCAATACATTGCTACACATGTCAAATCTGGACTGATGATGATTGCACAGCAAGAAGCTCATGAACGAATTCTATATGAGAAGTTCTTGCTTCAGCTGCAACAACGATCTGGGGCTTCACAGCAATCTTTGTTTCCGCAATCCTTAGAATTGAGTCCAGGTGATTTTTCATTGGTCAATGACATAAAAGAAGAATTGAATGCGATTGGCTTTGAGTTTTCTGATTTTGGAAACAATGCGATCGTTATTAACGGAGTACCCGCTGATTTGAAAACAGTTAATGAAAAGGTGCTTTTTGAAGGCTTTATTGAGCAGTTTAAACAAAACAAGTCTGAACTGAGTATGTCTAATGACGAAAACATAGCAAGGGCTATCGCAAAAAGATCTTCAATAAAAAGGGGGAATGAGTTAACCCAAGGGGAGATGTCATCGTTAATTGATCAGCTCTTTGCATGTAAAACACCCAATTATTCCCCGAGTGGTCGCAAAACGACCTTTATTCTGGAATTGGAAAAGATAAATCAGTTTTTTAATTAGCCCATATGTTCGGACGACTTACACCCTTAGTTAAGAAGTTACTCATTATCAATGTTGGTATTGCTGTACTTCAGATGGTGATCAAGATAGACTTGGGTGACTATTTTGGTCTGTACTTTATTTTATCTGATGAGTTCAAGCCCTACCAATTCATCACGTATATGTTTCTGCATAGCACGCAAAGTCTGATGCACTTGTTGGGAAATATGTTTGCCCTTTTCATCTTCGGCCCGCTGCTGGAGCAATTCCTCGGTCAAAAGAAATTCCTAATTCTCTATATGGTTACTGGAATTGGAGCAGGGCTTTTTTATACGGGTGTTAACTATCTTGAAGTCAGAGGTGTTAAAAGTGATGTGGAGGAATATGTAAGTAATCCAACATCACAAGGCTTTAACCAGTTGTTGGTTGATCATGGAGATAACTTAAATCCAGAAATATATAAGTTCGTAGACTACTTTGATCGTAATCAAGAGAATACAGAATTGAAGGCGGACTCTGTCAGATACGCTTGGCAACTCTATGATTTATATGGTAACTACAATATGGTAGGTGCTTCAGGTGCGGTCTTTGGAATTTTAGCAGCTTTTGCGCTCTTTTTCCCAAATACAGAACTATTCTTGCTCTTTCTGCCTTTCCCTATAAAGGCGAAATACATTGTTGGCTTTTATATTCTGTACGAAGTCTATTCAGAGTTTCAACGTGCTCCTGGCGATAATGTAGCCCACTTGGCACATATCGGTGGCGCACTGATTGCATTTTTCTTAGTGAGGTATTGGAAGCAAGAGCGTAACAAGTTCTATTAGCAAATGAATAGTATTCTAGACGATTTTAAAATAGCCTTTAAGACAGGTAACATCTTAAACCAGATCATTGTCATTAATGTGGTGGTCTTTCTATTTATGGGTGTTTTGTCTGTTTTATTGACATTATCCGGTCAGGAGGGTGTCTATTTAGAGTTTAGTAGGTATTTGACCCTTCCCTCTGACCTTGGCAAGCTAATCTATAAGCCGTGGACGATCATTACGTATTTCTTCTTCCATCAAGGCCTATTCCATATCCTATTCAATATGTTATGGATGTATTGGTTTGGTCGTATCATTTCTGAGTATTTGGGACAGAATAAAATATTAGGATTTTATGTCTGGGGCGGCATAGGCGGTGGCTTATTTTATATCTTGATCTATAACCTTTTTCCTTTCTTCGCAGAGGCAGTGCCTTACTCGAATTTATTAGGTGCTTCAGCTGGCGTAACAGCTATTGTCGTAGCTGCTGCGACTTTCCAGCCAAACTTTACGGTAAGCTTGATTTTAATTGGTCCTGTAAAGCTCAAGTATATAGCAGCTTTTAGTGTAGTGGCCTCTTTGTTTCAATCGACAGGAGCGAATGCAGGAGGAGAGATAGCTCACTTGGGAGGCGCGATAGTTGGTTATGTTGGAATGGTCCAGCTTCAAAAAGGTAACGATTGGAGTAAGCCGATTGTGAACTTTGTCATATGGGTGAAGAGTTTATTCAAGCCACAGTCGAAGATTAAGGTGTCTTATAAGAAAGAGCCCTCGGCTAGGCCTCAGGCCAGAACTACAAAGAAAGCTGCTTCAAAAGGATCTAGTATTCAGGAAACTAGCCAGGCTGAAATTGATTCCATCTTAGATAAGATTTCTGATAAAGGCTATGATGCCCTAAGTAAGGAAGAAAAGCAGAAGCTTTTCAATGCGAGTAAAGAGTAAAGATTAACTCTTATTTGCTAACTGTCCACAAGCCGCATCGATATCCTTCCCACGGCTTCTTCTTACATTCACAATGATGCCTTTGGCTTCTAAGATGCGCTTGTACATGTCCAAGCTCTCTGGGGCTGCTTGTTGAAACTCACCATCATCAATGGGGTTATATTCAATGATGTTTACTTTGGACGCCACCTTTCCGCAATATTTGGCTAAGGCATGGGCATGTTTTTCATCATCATTGATGTTCTTCCAGACCACATATTCAAAAGTGACCGTGCGGTTGGTTTTGTTGTGCCAATATTGAAGGGACTCTGCTAATTCGGCTAAGTTACTCTTATCGTTAATAGCCATCATTTTAGACCGAGATTCATCAATCGCAGAGTGTAGTGATACCGCTAAATTGAATTTCACCTCGTCATCGGCCAGTTGCTTGATCATTTTTGGAATACCCACCGTTGAGAGTGTGATTCGTCTTGGTGACATGCCTAGTCCTTCAGGAGAGGTAATCTTTTCGATTGATGCGAGAATGTTTTTGTAGTTTAACAAAGGTTCACCCATGCCCATGTATACAATATTGGTCAATGGCCTTTCGAAGTACAGCTCACCTTGGTCTTTTATGGCTACCACCTGATCATAGATCTCATCAGGGTTTAGGTTTCTCATACGCTTGAGGCGCCCTGTGGCACAAAAGTTACAGCTTAGGCTACAGCCTACTTGTGAAGAAATACAGGCAGTGATGCGCTTTTCAGTAGGGATAAGAACTGATTCAACTACCATGTTGTCATGAAGTTTTACCGCATTCTTGATGGTGCCATCAGAACTACGTTGCATTTGATCCACCTTGACATGTTTGATGTCAAAGTGAGCTTTCATCTTCTCCCGAGTCTGAAGCGAAATATTGGTCATTTGGTCAAAGTCCTTAGCTGACTTTTTCCATAGCCATTCATACACCTGCTTAGCCCGAAACGACTGTTCTCCTTCTGCTACAAAGAAGTCTTTGATGTCATCTAATGAAAGTTGACGGATGTCTCGTTTTTCAGGCGCTGTTGTACTCATGCCGCAAAGGTAGCACTAATCGGAATAAAGCTTATGATTTGAGGCTCACCAAAGTATTAGCAATTGAATCAGGCATATTGCTGACCTTTCTTTCGGTGTAATTGTAAAAGGCAATACCTGTTTTACCCAATGCGATTAGCTTATCTGGGTCTTCAACCGATAGACGATAATAGAGGTCCATGCTTTTGGCAGATAAGTCTCCTAGGAAGACCTCTGCTTTGATTGCGTCACCGTGAAACCCTTCGCCTTTATATTGAATAGCAGTATCGACTTGGATCGTTCCTACACCATCAATACTCAACTCATCAGGATAGCCTAGACTTTTATAGAATTGAAAACGGGCTTCATGCATCAGGCTGAGCACGCTGTCGTTGCCTAGGTGATTTCCATAATTGATATCCGAAATCCTTACGGTCAATGTGGTTTCAAAGACTTTGGTTTCAGGTAATACGATCTTGATTCTAGACATAGTATGGTATCAAGATGTAAAAATAACCAAGAATAGGAATGGTCTTTAGAAGTTCTTTCGAATGTTGAATTGAGAAACGCCAGTGCCTGTCTTTCCATTTGAAGATATTCCTTGAACATCGATAAACACATTCGTGTTTTTGTCATGAGTATAAAACTCAACTTGTGCTCTACCATCAGCATTAGTAGTAATCATAGGTGCCCAAAATAGCGTAGATCTTTCATCAGGAATAAATTGCTGCTTGTTGGATTCGTCATACTTAGGTGCATAAAATTCCCGAGCCGCATGATATCCATTTCCACTAATTACTCGCATACCTGGCTTCATGGCCATAGCTTTCTTTAGTTTATCACCTTTTAATGTGTAGAAGGCAATTGCCCCGTTAGAGCCATTTACGCCAAACATAGCCGCTGAAGCACTCTTATAGACTTCTACATAGTCAATTTCAGTTGCTCTTAAATCGTAAATGGCTGTATAAGGGACAGGTACATTATCAATGAGTATTAATGGTGCTCCTTGATAGGGGCCTTGTCTTAATCGAGGTTGTCTAAACATTGGATCATTGGCAGCTCCAACATCCACAGAGGTCCCTCCAACAGGAGCTCTAGAAGAACTCTGAGAAATGACACTGCTTGCAGCACCAATTCCTCCAGAATTTCCGCCACTGGCTATTGATAACGAGAATCCTGAAAGTTTACCAAGCATTACTGTAAAGGGGTCTCTTCCATTCTTTTCTTCAAAGCTCATGTTGTCAAAGTTCACGTATGCCTCTCCTTTTCCGTACTGAGAGTTGAGTGTTCTATACATTTCTTCGCGCTTGCTAGCCGTTACATACACATCATCCAAATAGATAGTGCCATTTTCTTTTCTATATGTACTATCAATTCGAATTGAAGTAATGGCATTCTCTTTTAAGGCTCTAAGTCTATCTGGATTGTCTCGAAGAGGCTGAGTGAGATATTGGGTTAGAGGTAATTTTTCAAAGGTTTTATCTATTTCGAATTTGGCATCTCTCACTTTGTTCTTTTGAAAGCCTTGCAGTGTAAGGTCTGTCGTATCGTAATAGGTTAAATTATCAAACTCAAAATTTCCTTCTTCATCCGCTAGTACAAATCTATTCCCTTTATGGTCTCCATTTTCCTCTAGATTAAGCAAAAAGACACGGCCATTTTTAAAAGGCTTCCCTCCGGACCTAGCCATATTTCCTTTAAGTTTAAGCGTTTGCTCAAAGGCGTAAATGGGTGCTCGGTTATCTGTATTAAGGGTTGACCAATTGAAACGTCTCCAACCATTAACCATCATGAGTAAATCCGTATTGGCCATTGAAGCTTCGTCTTGTTTTAGGTATTGAGACGGGTTTTTAATGTAGCCCGAGATATCCGATGAAAGCAACAAGTTGGCTGTGATGTTATAGTCTAATTGATCATTCTGAACTAATTTAGAATCGAAAACGGACATTGAAAACGAGCCTTGTACAGGATCACCTTCTCTATCTGTGACCTTTAGTTCTATTGTTGCCAAGTCTCTGCTTGCGTACTGTGGGTCGGTGGTGCTAATGTCAATGTTAAGGTCAGATGCAGCATAGTTAAAAACCAATCGCTCAGCCATGGGCTTTAAATCCTTATTGAATATAGTAACCTGAGAAATGCCATTAGGGAAGTTACTTTTATCAATCTTAAGAAGATTTTTAAGGTTACTGACCGTTACCTCAGATGCGTAAGTTACATAGCCTCTTGTATGCACCATTAGATAGTATTTTTCTGCAGAAGGCTTGGCCGTTTTAATAGCGACACCCATAAATTCGGAAGCCTCATTATTAATACTGAGTGTGACTCCTTCTGCTTTGCTTTCTGGTAGCTCAAACTTCTCTTCTTTACCATTTATTTGAGCATAATAGTTGGAATTGGTAGGCAATAAGGCAAAAACGCCTCGGCTTTCATGTTGAGTAGTGAAGGTGGCCACCTCATTTTGCGCTGCATCAAATACTTTACCCGAAATAGGCAATTCATTATCGCGCACTCCAGTTACTTCGAAAGCAACTTTACTGGCTACGCCTTGGATTAAATCACCACCCTCTGGGTAAAAGTTTACTTGAAGCTGAGGTGGACTAACTTTTTCAGTAATCACTTCCCCAACCTTTAAGGAGTGTACTTTAATCTTTTTGTTAAAGAAGAACTCCTCGCTCTGGTTTTTCATCCAGTTGGTATATCCTCTTAAATAATAAAACCCTGGTGTCAAGTCTTTTTGTAGCGTCAGGCTTGCTTTGGATACTCCCTCTTCTGATCGTAAGGTTAATCTTTCTACAATTTCACCTTGTTCGTCAAGTAGCTCTACATATACAGCTTGGCTAAATGGAGAGGGTATGTGCCCAGCGCCTGCAACGAGGTAGGACTTCATCCAGATAGTTTCTCCCAAGGTATATTCTGACTTGTCGAGGTGCAGAAAGACCTTTTCAGTGGGCAGTTCAGTTTGATAGTTTTGAAATTCCTTCAGCCATTCTTGAAATGGATCATTTTGAGCAAATGAATATTGAAGAGATAAGCATATTAGTAAGCTGATGAATAGAAGTTGTGTGCGTTTCATGACCTTGAGTTTTACATACATAAATTACGAATAAATTGGCCAATTTCTTTGACAATGGTGACATAATGACCGTTTTCTTATCTTTTTGAGTAAAAACACAGTCATAATTACCGAATTATTTACTTGGATTATTCTTTGTTGATCAGGGCTTGAGGCGAAAGCTGAACAAAGAATTTTAAGTGATTATGGATTTCAAAAAATATACTATCAAATCACAGGAAGCGATTCAAAAAGCGGCCGAGATTGTCAGTGGCAATGAGCAAATGGCGATCGAACCGGGTCACCTTTTGAAGGCGATCCTTTTGTCAGATGAGAATGTGATGTCTTTTCTGATAAAAAAGTTGGGAGTGAATAGGTTGCAACTTGACACAAAGTTGGAAGAGGTCGTATCTAGTTACCCTAAGGCAAGCGGCCAACAGCCTTACTTGTCTAATGATGTGCACGCAGCATTAACCAAAGCGCTAGACTATTTAAAAGAATTCAAAGATGAATTCGTGGCCGTTGAACATATTGTACTTGGTCTATTGGCTGGAAAGGAAAAAACAGCTGGCATTATGAAGGAAATGGGGTTCTCTAAGAAAGAACTCATAGCAGCAATAAAAGAACTGAGAGGAGGAAATAGCGTGACGGATCAAAATGCAGAATCAAAGTATCAATCATTAGAGCGATACTCAAAGAACTTAAATGAGCTGGCTAAATCTGGTAAGATTGATCCAGTGATTGGACGTGATGAAGAGATCAGGAGAGTGCTTCAGATTTTATCCCGAAGAACGAAGAACAACCCAATGCTCATTGGTGAACCAGGTGTTGGTAAAACTGCCATAGTGGAAGGTATGGCACAGCGAATCGTGGATGGTGACGTGCCAGAGAACCTGAAATCTAAGACGCTCATCTCTCTAGATATGGGGCTTTTAGTAGCAGGAGCCAAATTCAAAGGCGAATTCGAAGAAAGACTTAAGGCAGTTATCAAAGAAGTTCAGGACTCTGATGGAGAGATCGTCCTGTTCATCGATGAGATTCATACCCTAATTGGTGCTGGTGGAGGAGATGGCGCGATGGATGCGGCTAATCTTTTGAAACCCGCGCTAGCAAGAGGAGAACTCCATGCGATCGGTGCGACAACACTTCAAGAATACCAAAAGCATATTGAAAAAGACAAAGCCTTGGAGCGTAGATTCCAAACAGTTACAGTGGATGAGCCGAGTCAGGAAGATGCCATTTCTATTCTTAGAGGGATTAAAGAAAAGTACGAAGTCCACCACGGAGTGCGGATTCAGGATGATGCTGTTATCGCAGCTGTTGAATTATCTAGCAGGTACATTTCCGATCGATTTTTACCAGATAAAGCGATTGACTTAATGGATGAAGCTGCTGCAAAGTTGAGGATTGAGATTGATTCACTACCACAAGAGTTGGATGAGATGAATCGTAAAATCATGCAGCTAGAAATTGAAAGAGAAGCGATCCGAAGAGAAAAGAACAAGGATAAAGAAGTTGTGCTCTCGAAAGAGATTGCAGAACTATCGGAAAAACGCGATGGGCTAAAAGCTAAGTGGGAGAATGAGAAAGCAGTAATCGTTGGAATCAGATCTGAAAAGGAGAACATCGATCGCTACAAAATGGAGGCTGAAAAAGCGGAACGCGAAGGTGACTTCGGTTTGGTTGCTGAAATCAGGTATGGAAAGATTACTGAATCAGAGAAGAAGCTGGAAAAGTATAAAACCAAGATGCAAGAAATGCAAGTTGGTAGTACGCTCCTGAAAGAAGAAGTTGATGCCGAAGATATAGGAGAAGTTGTTGCAAAGTGGACGGGTATTCCAGTCTCAAAAATGCTGCAATCTGAAAGAGAGAAATTACTTCATCTTGAAGAAGAACTCGGAAAAAGGGTGGCTGGTCAGCAAGAGGCTATATCAGCACTCTCTGATGCAGTAAGAAGAAGTCGCGCAGGCTTACAAGATCCGAAGAGGCCAATTGGTTCTTTCATTTTCCTAGGAACAACAGGAGTGGGTAAAACCGAGCTTGCGAAGGCACTAGCCGAGTACCTATTCAATGACGAGAACAATATGGTGCGGATCGATATGTCAGAATATCAAGAACGACATGCGGTGAGTAGACTTATTGGAGCACCTCCGGGCTATTTAGGTTATGATGAAGGCGGACAGCTCACTGAAGCGGTTCGAAGAAAGCCATACGCTGTAATTCTGTTAGACGAGATCGAGAAAGCGCATCCTGATGTATTTAATGTGCTCTTGCAAGTGTTAGATGAAGGAAGGTTGACAGACAACAAAGGACGTGTCGCCAACTTTAAGAATACCATCATCATTATGACTAGTAATACTGGATCGCATTTGATTCAAGAGAACTTTGAGAAAATCAACAAGGACAATGTCCTTGAGTTGATTGAACAAACAAAGAGTCAGGTGTTTGATCTGTTGAAGAAATCAGTGCGACCAGAGTTCTTGAATAGGATTGATGAAACCATCATGTTTTTGCCACTCAACAAGGATAATATCCGACAGATTGTGGCGATTCAGTTTGGCTTAATCCAAAAGAGCCTAAAAGAAAACGGCATTGAGATTGAGGCAACTGATGACGTACTAGATTATATAGGAGAGCTCGGTTACGATCCGCAATTTGGAGCAAGGCCATTGAAAAGAGTGATTCAACGAAAAGTATTGAACGAGCTTTCTAAGCTAATTCTCTCAGGAGAAATCAGTAAAGATGCTGTGGTCAGTGTTGAATTGAATCAAGATCGAGAAGTTGAGTTTGTGAATATTGAGAAAGTAGAGGCGTTGTAAGTTTCATATGGATATAAATCCTGAAGCAAATTCAGGATAACGAGGAGGGCTCTTTTGAGCCCTTTTTTGTTTTATGAGGAGAATAATCCCCCTAATCTCCGCATAAAACAAAGAGAATAGTTTCTATTTGCGGAGAATAATATTTATATTTACCGCATATGTTGCGGAGAATATGAGGTATATCCATCAGCTAAAAGGTTGGCCTGATTTTACTTGGGATAAAGCTCAAGTATTGGAAAGGCTTGTTCAGGTTAGGAACAAGCAAGGGTATCTACTGGGTAAAATGGAAGGGTTAGGCTTTGCTCTAAAAATAGAGGCAGGCCTCAACACGCTGATATCGGATGTAACGAAATCCAGCGAAATAGAAGGCGAATTACTGGACAGAGATCAAGTACGCTCGTCAATTGCGAGGAAACTTGGGCTTGACATCGCAGGACTTGTTCCATCTGACAGACATGTAGATGGAGTAGTCGAAATGACAATCGATGCTACTCAAAATCACCAAAAGAAGCTTACAAGACCAAGACTGTTTGGTTGGCATAAATTGTTGTTTCCCACAGGAAAATCTGGAGGGCTTCCGATTGTAGTAGGTCGATGGCGAGACAATTCTTCAGACGATCCACTGCAGGTAGTGTCAGGGCCGTTAGGTAGAGAGAAAGTTCACTTTGAGGCACCTGCTTCAGAACGACTTGACGCTGAGATGACCAATTTTATGGATTGGCTAAATGCCTCGAGCCCATACGATCCTGTATTGAAAGCGGCTATTGCCCACCTTTGGTTTGTCACCATTCACCCATTCGATGATGGAAACGGAAGGATGGCGAGGGCTATAGGTGACTTACTATTAGCAAGAGCGGATGCTAGCAGTCAAAGATTTTACAGCATGTCTACCGAAATCAGAAATCAAAGACAACAGTATTACCAGATATTGGAGCAAACTCAAAAAGGTAGTTCGGACATTACTGACTGGCTCATGTGGTTTATGAATTGTCTGGAAAAGGCGGTTACAGAGAGTGAAAACTTATTGCAGACTACAGTAGGCAAAGCAAAGTTTTGGGAGCTGCATGCAAGCACACCCTTCAACGAACGCCAATCTAAGATGGTCAATAAGCTCTTTGATGGTTTTTTGGGTAAACTGACCTCGTCCAAATGGGCAAAAATGTGCAAGTGTTCCCAAGATACTGCAGGTAGAGATATCAATGACCTCTTGAAGAAAGACGTGTTGGTTAAGTCAGAAGAAGGTGGTAGAAGTACTAGTTATCAGTTGAATTTATAGTGTTTACCACTTCATCGGATGGAGTTCCCTCAGCCAAGCTCGGGATAGAAAAACATAGAAATAGCTTTCCACTACTCTATTTTTACCTTGAGCCTGCCGAAAGGTCTTCTGCTTTACGACCAAGTTCCTTCGGCAAGCTCGGGATAGAAAGAGCAGTGTCTAAGGCTCATCGTTTCCTTTCTACTTCGACCTTGTGGAGAGGACTTAACAAACCATATGTAATAGCTAAGTCTTCTTGAGATAGATAGACTAGGCTTTACTTCTTTTTCAACCAGTCTTTGCGTCTTTTTTGCTGCTACACTACTATCAATGTCGGTTCTTACAATTTTCGATTCTATTGATCGATAGTTAGGGATAAACTGCTCTAACTTCTATTTCAATAAATTTATTAGGGTCAACTAAAGTATATACGCCAATGGTTGATCGGGCTACTTTATTTGGGTTTTCGGCATTGCCGAAGTATTCGCCATAGGCTTTAAACCAAGCTTGGAAATCTGGTTTGTTATCGTTTTCAGGATCGGGCGCTACATATACCTTCATGGCAATTACATCTTTCAGACTTAGGCCTTCTTCACTGAGATAGTCATTGATTCTTTTTAAGGCACTGACACTTTGGTCGTAGGTGTCTCCAAAACGTGCACGGTCACCAACAGGCTTTCTCTCGTCTTTTTCCGTAGCGACTATGCCGCTGGCAAAATACATACTATTACCGCTTGGCACTTTTACGCCTTTGAGAATTGATGAGCCTTCTCGCTCAAAACGCGTTACACTTTCGGTTTTATAATTGTCATCATCATCCTCGTCTTCGCAAGAATATACGATTGCTAAAGAAAGTAGGATTAATAAGAAAAGGGGCTTCAATTTCATAGTAATGACTGTTTGTTCCAATATACAAAATCACCTATCAAAATGACTTTGGTTTTTACTGGTGGCAATGACTATCTTGAGACACAACTTTAAACTATAACCTATGAAGACGCTGCGCTCCCTCCTGTTAGCTAGTATTATCCTCTTGATTTGTACTCCTGATTCCCTCGCCCAAAGGCGTAATCGTAAAGCGCAAGAACCGGCAGGCCTATCTTACGATACAGCTCTCTATAATGCCATGGAATTTCGTTTGGTCGGACCCTTCAGGGGTGGGCGAGCGACTGCTGTTGCCGGAGTTGTCCAAGACCCAATGACCTATTATATGGGTGCCACGGGTGGAGTTTGGAAAACTGATGATGCAGGTGAAAGCTGGGGTAATATTTCAGATGGCTTCTTCAATACTGCCTCTGTTGGTGCTATTGCTGTTTCGGAGTCTGACCCAAATGTCGTTTATGTAGGTATGGGTGAGGCACCCGTTCGTGGTGTAATGACCTCTCATGGTGATGGCGTATATAAGTCTACCGATGCGGGAAAGACTTGGAGTCATATGGGGCTTGAAAAGACAAGACAGATATCAAAGATCGTTGTCGATCCGAATAACCCAGATGTGTTAATTGTTGGCGCACAGGGGAGTCCATATGCGGCTACAGAAGACAGAGGGATCTATCGCTCAGCAGATGGAGGCCAGACATGGACTAAAGTGCACTATGTGGATGAAAACTCAGGAATAAGTGACCTGAGCATGGATATGACTAACCCAAGAATCGTGTATGCGGCTTATTGGGACCATAGAAGATTTCCCTGGAAAGTGCAAAGTGGAGGACCAGGTAGCGGAATTTGGAAATCTGTCGATGGCGGTCTAACATGGAATAAGCTTTCGAAAGGCTTGCCTAAAGATGTGATGGGAAAAATTGGGATTTCTGTTTCTAGAGCCAACCCTAATAAGGTTTGGGCTATTATTGAAGCAGAAAAAGGTGGGCTTTACCGATCTGATAATGGGGGTAAAAATTGGAAATTAATCAACCCTGATCGCTTGTTAAGAGCAAGGTCTTGGTATTATATGCACATTCAGGCACACCCTACTGATGAAGAAAGTGTGTTTGTGATGAACGCCCCATTGGTTCAATCAACAGACAATGGAAAGACATTCGTGAATTTGAATACACCGCACGGTGATAACCACCAAGTTTGGATAAACCCTGAGCACCCACAATACATGATCAATGCGAATGATGGTGGAGCAAATGTTTCTATCAATGGCGGAAAGGATTGGTCTAGGCATGACAATCAGCCTACCGCTCAATTCTATCGTGTCAATGCTGATATGCAATTCCCATATCGCATCTATGGAGGACAACAAGACAATAGTTCAGTTTCTATTGCCTCAAGGGTAGATGGCTCAGGCATAAGCAATAACGACTTTTTCCCAGTCGGTGGTTGCGAAAGCGCGTATTCTGCTTTCGACCCGAAAGACCCTAAATACATCTATTCAGGTTGTTATCAGGGAATTATCGATGAGTGGAATGCTAAGACGAAACAGACGAAGGATGTCATGGCTTATCCGTTTCAAGGATTAGGGACGAACCCGCGAGATGTTAAGTATCGGTTCAACTGGAACGCACCGATCATTGCTTCAAAACATGATCCTTCCGTAATCTATCATGCAGGGAATAAGCTCTTGAAAACTTCTAATAGAGGAATTACCTGGGAAGAAATCAGCCCAGACCTAACAAGAAATGATAGTACCAAGATCAACTGGGGTGGCGGTCCAATTACAAATGAGGGAGCGGGAGGAGAAATCTATCATGCGATCTATTATGTCGCTGAATCTCCGCATACACCTGATGTGCTATACACAGGTGCCGATGACGGTATGCTGCACATCACTAAAGATGGTGGCACCAACTGGACAGAGATCACTATTCCTAATACCGGAGATGGTATGGTCAATCAAATTGAGGTTTCTCCTCATGACCCAGGGACGGTTTATGTCGCCTTCAACAAATACAAATTCAACGACTTTACTCCACATGTTTTCAAGTCAACCAACTACGGGCAGACTTGGAATAGACTGGTGAATGGTATCGGAGAAGATGCACATGTTAGAGTGATTCGTGAGGATCCTAGACAAAAGGATTTACTCTATGCGGGAACGGAATTAGGACTCTATGTGTCCTTTGACGGTGGATTGAAGTGGAACGCTTTTCAAAGAAACTTACCGATCGTTCCAATTACGGATTTGATGGTACAAGGCAATGACCTAATCATAGCTACTCAAGGCCGAGCTTTTTGGGTGATGGATGATTTGAATCCATTATATGAATTGAGTGAAGCCTCAACCGCTGAATTCCATGTGTATGAGCCAGAGGATGCCATTCGCGATAATGCATTTAGAAGTGGTAGCAAGGCAATGGGTCAGAACCCTTACCCTGGCTTCTCTATCATGTACTACATCAAGGAAGATGTTGATTCTACTGAGTTGAAAGTTGAGTTTATGAACGCGCAGGGAGATCTAGTGAGGTCATTTTCAAGCACAGCGACAGATCGTCAAGCAAAAATCACTAAGAAGTCAGGAATGAACCGTTTCAATTGGAATCTTTCCATGGCTAATTTCAAGGGTGTAGATGGCGTCTTTGTTGGCCTCGGTGCAGGTGGACATCGTGTGGCACCAGGAGATTATAAGGCGGTTATTACTTACGGTGAAACTGTCGTAGAGAAAGACATTACAGTAAACGCTGACCCAAGATGGGAAGCAGGAAGTAATGATTATGCTACGCAGCAAACATTTTTGAACACTGTACGAGGGATGATCGAGAACCTTCAGGAAAAGGCAAATGACATTCGTTCTATCAGAACTCAAATCGAAGATTTAAAGGCTAGAATCTCTGAAGATGATTACGCTTCAGTACATAAAAAGGCTAATGAAGTCTTAGAGATGATCAATACTTCGGAAGCAGAAATGGTACAACCGAAACAGAAAACGTTTCAAGACGTAATAAACTTTGAGAATAAGCTCGAAGTACAGCTATTACATATTTATGGAACAATAGATGGCATCGAGCCTCCGATCACCAACGGACAAAAGAAGCGCGTTGGTGATATGGGATTGAAATACACCCTAGTGATGGATCAGGCATCAACTATTGAAAAAGGGCTTGACGATTTAATGGACTTGATAAGAGCTGAAAAAGTGCCTTTTATAGCACCCAAAAAGAAGAAGTAATTGGAGAGAAATATAATAGAAGAATTAGGGAGCCTTGCTTTGGCTACTCGACTCAAAAACCTCAGTGAGCGCTTAGCGCGTGATGTAGCACAGGTTTATAAAGAGTCTGCATTTGATTTCGAACCACGCTGGTTTGCAATGATCTATGCACTAAAGGATGGCGAAGAATTGGCCGTGACAGAGATTTCCGTCATGCTCGGGCAAACGCATCCAGCGGTAAACCAAGTAGCGAATGTACTGGTCAAAAAAGGACTTGCGGAAGAGCGGAAAGACGCTTCCGATCAACGAAAAAGACTTTTAAAGCTATCGCCTAACGGACATCAGTTGGTGGAAAAAATGAACGGCACATGGGACCGCATTAAAGAAGCAAACGATCACTTACTAAAAGAATCAGCAAGTGACTTGCTTTCAACACTCGACAACGTAGAATCTGCACTGGATGATCAATCCATGTATGAGCGTGTGAGGTCGAGAGGCTAACCCCTCAAATTCATTATGCTATGAGTGATTTAGCATTTTTTAACAGACTTCTCTCCTAAAGTTGTAACCACTTGGCGTACATATGGTATTATACTTGCAGTGCACGGGTTGCAGAGCCGTATAATTGGGTGAATTTGATTACATTTAAATCCTTTTTTCGGATAACGTTTAAGAAAAAATCGCGTTGAAATGAAGATGATTAAAAAGATAATGTGGCTTCCATTGATGCTCCTTTTAACAGGAACACTTTTTGGGGCAGAGAGGGATACGACAGGAATACTACAACCTACTGAAGCTCATTTAACAGAGTCGAGGATAATTGTACAGATATTAGATTACTTCCATTATCGTGAGACTGATCTCAATGATTCTCTTTCATCTGTTATTTTTAACAACTTCATTAGATCACTTGATGGAAACAAGAACTACTTCTTAGCCAGCGATATTCGGTCTTTTGAAAAATACAGATACGAGTTGGACAACACCTTGAAAAATGGTGATCTAGTTCCTGCATTTTACATCTTCAACATCTATATGAAGCGCCTAGAGTCAAGATTAGACTATGCGCTAGCTCATTCGGGAGATAAGTTTGACTACACTAAAAAAGAGACCTTCAGGTTCGATCGAGATAAAGCGAGTTATGCTTCTAGTGTGGCTGAGCTTGATGAAGTGTGGCGGAAAACTTTGAAAAATCAAGCATTGAGTCTAAAGTTAAGCGGCTCTGAGCCAGATAAAGTAGTTGAGGTCCTGACTAAACGATACGAGCGATTCAAAAGCAATGTAGCCAAGTATAATAGCAATGATGTCTTCGAGATATACATGAATTCTTTGACGGAGGGTTTCGATCCTCACACGAATTATTTCACGCCACTTAATGCAGAGGATTTTGAGATGCAGAGTAAAAAATCTCTGGAAGGAATAGGCGCTACTTTACAGCAAGATGGTGATTTCACGAAGATTACGGATCTAAGAGCAGGAGGGCCAGCTTTTCTAAGTCAGCAAATAACTAAGGAAGACCGTGTAATTGGCATTGCTCAGGGTTCCGATGGTGAGATGATTGATGTTGTAGGCTGGCGTTCAGATGAGGTTGCAGGTGAAATCAGAGGGCCTAAGGGAACTTTGGTGCGTTTAAAGCTTTTACCAGGTGGTGCTACACCAGGATCAGAAACCAAAGAAGTTTCATTGGTTAGAGATAAAATTAAACTGGATGATGCAAAGCCGAAAAGTGAAGTTGTTCAGTATTCAGAAAATGGTAGTGATTACACGATTGGAGTTATAACAGTGCCTGATTTCTATATCGATGGTGATGACATGGCTAAGAATCCAGATAATTACGCCAGTACAACCAATGATGTAAAGGCTTTAATCAAGGACTTAGAAGGTCAGAATGTGGATGGCATTATGATTGACTTAAGAAATAATGGGGGTGGCGCACTAGTTGAAGCGATTAGCATGTCTGGATTGTTCTTACCAGGCGGTACAGTAGTTCAGGTGAAGGATAGCAGAGGTCAGATTCAAAAGTATGACGATGACAACAAAGGAGTTTCTTACGAAGGACCACTAAACGTAATGATCAACAGGTTTTCTGCAAGTGCATCCGAAATCTTTGCAGGTGCGATTCAAGATTATAAGCGTGGAGTTGTTGTAGGAGAGCAAACTTATGGCAAAGGAACAGTTCAAAACGTTAGAGGATTGAAAGATTTCTTGAGACAACCAGGGGAGGAAGAACTAGGCTTATTGAAATTCACGATAGCGAAATTTTATCGTGTGACGGGAAGTAGTACTCAGCATAGAGGTGTTACTCCAGATATTGAGTATCCATCAGTTTACAGCGCAGCAGAGTTTGGTGAGAGCTCTAAGCCGAGCGCACTACCTTGGGATAAAATAGCTGCTGCACCATTTAAACCAATGGATTATGTTGACAATGACATGTTGTCTATCCTGAAGAAGCGTCATGACGAAAGATTAAAAAAGGATCAGGCCTTATTGGATCTTCAGTATGATATTGCCGAATTGGCTAAGAATAGATCTCAGAAGGTTGTGTCACTAAACTATAATCAACGTAAGAAAGAGCAAGACGACAGAAAAGAGAAGAGAGATGCAAGAGTAAAAATTGGAGCCTCACTTTCTGAACTAGAAGCAAACAAAGTGCAGGACAGATCGTTAAATGACATGAAAGATGCTTATTTGAAAGAGAGCATTAAGCTCCTAGCTGATCAGATTCAAGCTGGTAAGAAGCGAAGAGGATAAAAGTTAAACTCACGAAAAAGGGCTCCATTTGGAGCCCTTTTTTATTTACAATTATTTGATTCTTATTTCAAATTAACTAGATCCGCTTCTGAAGCGATATAGCCAAAAGCGGACCAAGAAGTCCCTTTTACTACATTCTCGAAGATTTCTTTTGCCTTGACAGTATCATTTTGATACAGATACCAATTTCCAACGCCATAACCTTGAGTAGCCAAACTCAGTGCTGCATCATCGCCAGACGCTTTGAGTACTTCTTCAGGAGCTATCTCGCCCTTGTACATGAAGAGTCTCTTTAAGTAGCTATCATTTTCGATGATTTCCATGGAGCTGTCAATTGTTGCCAAAAGTGTAGCTGCCTCCTCAGTTTTTCCTTGTCTTTGTAAAGTCATGTAAAGCCAATCCGTAGTAGCGACAACTAAGTCTGTGTTGTCCGAGTACTCTAAACACTCTTTGTAGATGGCTTCAGCTTTCTCAAATTCACCTTTGAGATAATGCGCCAGTCCATAGTGATAGAGAATGTTGAACTGAGTATTCGATAGAGGAATGTTCAGCTTGTTAGGAGCTCCGTCAGGCTCTATCTCTGTCGTATTCTTGGTCATCAACTGATAGGCCTTTTCATAATCTGAAATGGCCTTGTCAAACTGCCTGATGCTGATGTACCGATGACCGCGATGGCGATAGAGCTTATACGAGTTAGGGTAAGCCTCAATACCTTCAGTGAAAACCTCAATTGCCTTTTTATAGTCATATAAATAGGCGTGTCTTCGGCCTAGCCAAATGGTATTCATTTCTGAAGCTTCCTGATCGAAATTGCTTTGCGCCTCATTGAGATTATCACTCAATTGCTTTTCTTGTGCTTCGGATCGATCTGGGATGCTTAAATCTGCTCCTAAAAGCGATTTGGCTTGCACCATTTCTGCTTTGTACATCTTTGATTCTTTTTGCTCACCACAGGAGAAACAAGAACATAGCACCAATACGTATATACAGAGCTTCTTCATTTTACTTGTTCGTTAGTTTGAAGGTCATTCCGTTTTTCTTCTCATCAACCATGCGCTTAACGTCTTCCAATAGTTTCTTAGCGTCATAAACGATTCCGTCTTTGATGGTGTATTTCACTCCACCGACTCTAACCACTTCGTTGTTTTCATCAAGCCTAAGCGCTCCAGTGCCATAAAGGACTTTTAGGTTTTGAAGCGGGTTTTCTTCGAGAATGGCAAAATCTGCATATTTACCTACTTCGATTGAGCCTAGCTTGTCCGCTGCTCCAAGTGCCTCAGCACCGTTTAAAGTGGCAGACATAATTACTTCCAAAGGATGAAAGCCAGACTCTCTTAACAACTCTAATTCTCGAATGAAACCGAAGCCATAAAGCTGGTAGATAAACCCAGAATCAGAACCTGCAGTGACACGTCCGCCTCGGTTTTTATATTCGTTGACGAAAGTCATCCATAGTTGATAGTTTTCTTTCCAGGCCACTTCTTGCTCAGTACCCCACGAGAACCAATACGATCCATGAGATCTTCTGCTAGGGCGATAGAAATCCCAGAGAGAAGGCAATGTATACTCCTTATGCCATTCAGCACTGTACGCACGCATTAAATCGCGATTAGCGTCATAGATATTAAAGGTCGGATCAATAGTAAAGTCAAGAGAAATGAGTTCGTCCATTACCTTGTTCCAGTGATCGGAAAAAGGTGCAGCAGCTTGTTTCCAAAGCTGACCCGCCTCACCGAAGCGATCTTGCTCGTTCCTATAGTTATAATCTAAGCTATAGTTCTGGACTTTTCTATCCGTAAAAAGTGCTTCCGGAAGACCATACCAATGTTCCATCGAAGTCAATCCAGCTCGGGCCGAATTCAAAACATTCCAACGGACCACATCCATTTGTGCATGGTGCATGGCAGAGCGAAGTCCAAGTTTTTTATTCTCTTCTAAAGCAGCCTGCATAATATCTGGAGCTGCCCCAAAAAATTTAATACCATCAGCACCGTTTTTAGCATTATCTCTTACCCACTGTCTCGCCATTTCTGGAGTAGAGATAGGTTCTTTTGAACCTTGACCAAAACCAGTGTAAGCAAAAATCCGAGGAGCTGTAATCTCGTTTTTACGACTTTTCTCCTTGTGCTCTAACACCCATTCTAGGCCATTACCAGCCGAAGGGTCACGAATGGTCGTAATTCCATGTGCTAACCAAAGTTTAAAAACGTATTCGGAAGGAGTGCCTTGTCCAGTGCCACCAATATGACCATGCATATCGATTAGGCCAGGAAGAATATACATCCCCTCGGCATCTAGTTCTTGATCCCCAGGATTGGCTTTGGGTCTATCTCTATCTCTGATAGGTAAACCTGGGTAGCCAACGTTAAAAATTCCTTTGATGATATTTTGCTCAACGACAATGTCTACAGGACCAGTCGGTGGTGCACCGTTACCATTGATAAGCGTGGCTCCTCTGATGATTAACCGATTGAAGGGACCATCGCCCTCAGAACGGGCAGGGGCTCTCTCAATTTGAGCGAAGGCACTAGAAATTGGGAATAAGATCAGACATATAAGTCCGATGAGTGAGGTTTTTATTCGCATAGTATTAAAGGTTGACAATTCAAAAGATAGAGAATTCGCCAACCTTTAACAATACGCTTTACAGGAGTGAGCTTAGCTTTTGTCTCTCATCTTAAGATTAAGGTCGAAAGATTGTCCCGACTGACTCCACTTTCCTTCAAGTTTTCCATCCTTGAGTGTGCCCTCGTAAGAACCCCCAATGCCATTTATAGAAAAAGTGAGCTTGTTGTCTTCAAACTTTATGGCATCCACTGCAATCTCTCCAGGCCCTTGATCTGGGCTTTCTATGGCGCCACTAAGTTTTCCTTCATCGTTGCGAACATGAACGATAAACCTGAGTGTTTGGCCACCTGCCTCGAGTTTCCCATCCCAGATGCCAATTACTTTGCTGTTTGGGTTTGATTGGCCAAACATCATCATTCCAAAAAATATTACTAATACTGCTTTCATAGGTATAGTGTTAATTACAATTCTAGTTTACCACAAATATGCCAAATCGCAATCTCTTGATTGTCAAACGGGCATTTAGGTGGTTAGTCGTTAATATTCGTTTACTGAATCTCATTCCTTAGTACTTCTAACGGTGGCTTGCTGATGATTCCTCGGCTATTGAATAGTCCGATTATAATCGTCAAGCACGTAATAATTAGATAGACAGTGATAATCGGAAGTATGTTGGGTACGAAAGTCGAGTTAAAAGAATAGTAAGCAAGTCCCCAGCTGCCAAGCATCGCCAATAAGATGCCCGATAACGAAGCTAAACTTCCGAGAAAAAAGTATTCGAGACTATTGATACTTAGAATTTGCTTTCGGCTACCGCCCATAGTCCTTAATAAGACACTTTCTTTGATCCGCTGAAATTTTGATAGTATAACAGAACTAATCAATACTAGTAGACCAGTAATGATGCTAAAGAGGGCCATAAAACGGATAACAAACGCAATTTTATCTAAAATATCATCAATGGTATTCAGAATAAGCCCCACATCGATTACCGAAACATTTGGAAATTCTTTTACAATATCTCGTTGAAATAGCGCCCCCTCTTCAGTACTTTTTACTCTTGTAATTAATACATGAAACTGGGGGGCTTGTTCTAAAACCTCGGTTGGGAAAAGTGCCAAGAAATTGGTTTGAACCATTTGCCAATCAATCTTTCTGGTACTGCCTAACTGAGTCGTAATGGGCACGCCTTGTACATCCCAAACGAGGGTGTCCATAAGTTTAAGGTTGTTTCGTTCTACATAATCTTCTTCAAGACTGACCAAAACTATGTCCTTGTACTTTTCATTCAGTTCTTCAGATCGGCTTTCAAGCATTTTTAGTGTACCACTCGTCAATTCTTCAGAAGCAATGATACTATCTCGATAGGTGACGCGCCATTCTCGCCTAAACATTCCGCCTCGCATATTGATGGATGTGTCTTCTAACACTTGCTTATAGGTGATCCCATTTACCGAACTCAATCGCATGGTGACAATGGGTACGCTCTGCAAAATTGGAAGTCCTCTTTCGGTGGCCTTCGTATTAATAGCATCCACTTGATGACTTTGAATATCGAAGATCATCAGGTTTGGCCGATCGTTATTTGTTGTGATTTCTACTTCGTTGATCAGTAAAGCCTGAATAAAGTAGAGTGTGGTGATCAGTGCAGTACCTAAACCAATGGAGGAAATTAGTACCAAAGTTTGGTTGTTGGGCCTGTGCAAATTGGCAAGGCTTTGTCTCCAAACATAACTCCACGAATCAGGAAAGAATCGCTTAACAAGCCACATGATGATCTTGGCGATACCTGCCAAAAACCCGAAGGCCAAACCAATAAATAACGTAAAGATTAGGCTATCTCGGATCGAGCCGATTTGTATAAAAGCGAAGCCAACAATAAATAGGAAAATGAATCCGTAGATAAGCCATTGGGCTTTGTCAATTTTGCGTTTGCCACTTTCTTGAATACCTCTTAGTGTGATTAAAGGAGAAGCCCTTCGGACGGCAATTAATGGAGACAAGGCAAACAGAATGGACACAAATAAACCCGTCAGAACACCACCTAAGATGGATGGCCATGACAATGAAAAGGTGACGTCAACCGGTAAAAAGTCTGCAAATACTCTTGGGAGTACTGTTTGAATAAACGTTCCTACAATCGCGCCTAATATTGAGCCGATCAATCCGATTGCACCAATCTGGCTTAGGTAAATATAAAAAGCATCTCTACCACTCGCGCCTAAGCAACGGAGAATGGCTACTAATCTAATTTTCTCTTTGATGTAGATGTGGACAGCGCTGGCCACGCCTACACAGCCTAAAAGTAAAGCGACAAAGGCCACCAAATTCAAGAAGTCAGCTAAGTCCTCGAAGGTGTCGCCTGTTTCTTCTTTCCGTTCTCTGATGGTTTCGCTGCTGATTCTCGCTGCTCTCAATGAGTCACTATCTGTACGGATCTGATCGTCAATATTGAAATCAGCAGGAGGGTCATTGAATTTGTAAAACCTTCGGTAGTATACGCGACTTCCTTTTTGAATCAATTCGGTCTCTTTCAAATAGGCCATCGGAATATAGACGGCTGGTGTAACCAAGGTAGCGCCAATAGATTGTGATGGCGAACTGATCAGGGAACCTTCAATTTTAAAAAGAACTCTACCGATTCTTATGGAGTCACCAATGCCAACGTTGTACTGTACCAATACACTTTGGTCGACTAGCGCCTTTCGAGTGCCATCTCTAAAGGTTGCTTCAGCATCAGCAGGTTCGGTTTCTATTTTTCCATAGTATGGGAATGCACCTTCTAAGGCTCTTACATCTACAAGCCTGCTTTCCTGATTCTTCGGAAAGAAGATCATAGAGGCGAAACTGTTTTCATAAGAGACCTCATGAGACATCTCTTCGATTACAGGATATCGGAATGAAGAATCATTACTGGCCAATTCTAAGTCTGCTCCCAATAGCTCATTCGCTTGGCTGTTAATATCGCTCTGTAGATTGTCACTAAATGAATTAATGGCCACTAGCGCGGCAATACCAATGACAATAGATGAAATGAATAGAAATAGGCGGGACCTACTCTTTCGAGCATCGCGCCAGGCCATTAGAAATACCCACTGCCAAGCGACCTTCTGGTTTGGAATCGAAATTTTCTTATCCATTCTCAGTTGCTAATTGGTCTGATGGATGCAGGACCATACCCCCTTTTAATTTGATAATTCGATCTGTTTTCTTGGCTAAATCAAGGTCATGCGTTACTAGGACAAGTGTAGTTCCAGATTCTCTATTCAGTTCAAACAATAGGTGTTCAATCTTTTCAGAAGTTTCCTCGTCCAAATTTCCTGTCGGCTCATCTGCAAACAGAATCTGTGGGTTATTCGAAAAGGCTCGAGCAATGGAAATTCGCTGCTGTTCTCCACCTGATAGTTGGGTAGGGTAGTGATCGTGTCTTTCGGCAAGTCCTACTCTGTCCAAGAGCTCTAAGGCTTTTTTTCGGATACCTTTTTCTCTTCTGAGTTCCATAGGCACCATAATATTTTCTACAGCAGTCAGGGTTGGTAGCAATTGAAAGTTCTGAAAAACAAAGCCGACATGCTGATTCCGCACGTAAGCTCTTTCGTCTTCGTTCAGTTTATCTAGAGAAATTCCATTCAGAATTACCGAGCCAGAAGTAGCCCTATCGAGTCCAGCACAAAGGCCGAGTAGGGTTGTTTTTCCGCTACCAGATGAACCTACTATACTTAGTTTATCACCACTTTGAATGGTGAAACTAATGTCAGAAAGTACCGTTAATGATTTTGATCCGCTGGAGTATGTTTTGGTAAGGTTAGAAACCTCAAGAATATTTGACATATTCGAATTTCAATGTTTAATATATTCAAGACGAATCTACTCTGTTTAGGTTCGTTTGACTAATGATTTAATGAAGATTAACACTCAATTGTTTAAGGCCATAGGTAGTTTTTTATTTACGATAAGTCTGTTGCATGCTTTATTTTCTCCTGTTCAGGATGAAAAAAAGCGCATTATCTTTTTTGGCGATAGTATAACTGCTGGTTACGGGCTATCTACTGAGCAAGCATTTCCAGCACTCATTCAACAAAAACTGGATAGTGGCCAGATGGCTTATCAGGTAATGAATGCAGGTTTAAGCGGTGAGACTTCAGCGGGAGGTTTGGGTAGAATCGATTGGATTCTAAAAACGAAGCCAGATATTTTCATTCTCGAACTTGGTGGGAACGATGGACTCAGGGGCTTGAGCTTAGATGAAACGGAGAAAAACTTAACTGCGATGATACAAAAAGTTCGTGGCCGAAATCCTGATGTGGTTTTGTTTGTTGCTGGGATGCAAATTCCACCAAACTTAGGCCAAGAGTACACCGAGAGGTTCAGAACGCTGTTTGCTAAAGTGGCTGAGGCCAATAAGACGGAATTGATTCCTTTTCTATTAGAGAATGTTGGAGGTGAACCGGAACTCAATCTTGCTGATGGCATTCACCCGAACGTAAAGGGGCATCAAATTGTCGCTGAAACGGTTTGGAATAAACTTAAGAAGCACCTTGACTAGCGCCTGAGGAAGGCTTGATACTTTATGAGTATCTTCTGTGTAATGTCGAACTCACTTCTGCCAAGTATTTCTCCATCGAGGAAATTGCAAAACTCCATAAACTCATCAATTACTCGATCATCAATTCTGGTCACTCGTTTTACCAAACCCTTGTTAAAATACTTGTCTCGTTCTTTTTTTCGCTGCGCTTGAAAAGCGGTGGCTTCTTCCATTTTCCGAATGATTCGGGCTTGTTTGGGGTTCTTACTTAACTCTTGAAAAATTGGAACTGACACTGAAAAAAGCTGAAATTGAGGGTCGGGCTCGGGTACAAATTTACTAGGAGGTCCTAAGGTGGGTAACCCTAATACATTTATACCCATTACCGGTGCCGCCATAGTATCTAAGAGCTTTCTCTTTAAGTAGAAATCATCCGACATCTGAGAAATCACAAAATCATCAAGGGCTAAGGGCTGTTGTGACATTTCAATTGTTTCAACAGTACCTGATCTTCTCATTTCGAGTGTTACCTGAAAAAGGTAGTCTGCATAGCCAATTGAAGATATTTTTATGGAATCTCCAAGACTAACGGGTATTTCAAACTTACCTTCAGGGGTAGAGGCAATTCCTTTGTTTTTATTAATGACCACTATGCTTGCGAATGCCAGTGGTTTTTTTGTTGCCGAATCAATCAATTGACCTTTTAAGAAGAATCCGGGCTCATTCTGTGCAAAGCTTGAGCTAGCCAAAAGCAAGAGCGCACATATGGTCAAGAATAGTTTCATCAATTATTTAAGAAACGAAAATGACTGATAAAGTTTTTGGAAATAAATGTTTAACCCTTTTTAACCTTGGATTGATTCTGCTTGCAGTGCAGTTATTGTCTGTCTTGATTAGATTTTTTGACTGATTTTGCCAGATATTTCGCATTATCTTAAGTTCGCAAGCCAACTCTACCCCGCCCAACCTTCTCGGTCTAAGCTTCGGTATTGGATGGCCTCGGCCAAGTGCTCAATTCGGATGTCTTCACTGCCAGCGAGGTCTGCAATGGTTCTGCTGACTTTCAGTATGCGATCATAAGCTCTTGCAGAAAGACCAAGTCTTTCCATGGCCTTCTTGAGCAATATTTTTCCTCCATCATTGATCTGGCACACCTCTTTCACCATCTGACTTTCCATCATCGCATTGGAGTGAATTGCTTTACCCTTGAAGCGTTCTTGTTGTATTTCGCGGGCCTTGATCACCCTTTCACGAATCTCTTGACTGCTTTCTGATTTTCTATCTTGCGTCATTTGATCGAAAGAAACAGGTGTTACTTCCACATGGAGGTCTATGCGATCTAATAACGGGCCACTGACCTTGTTGATGTAACGTTGTACTTGGCCAGAACCACAAACACATTCTTTTTCTGGGTGATTGTAATAACCGCATGGGCAAGGATTCATGCTGGCAATGAGCATAAAGTTAGTAGGAAACTCTACCGACATCCGGGCGCGGCTAATGGTTACTTTACGTTCTTCTAGGGGTTGGCGCAATACTTCTAATACTGTCCTTTTAAACTCAGGGAGTTCATCTAAGAAAAGAATACCATTGTGTGCCAAAGAGATTTCACCAGGCTGAGGTACTCCACCACCACCAACTAGGGCTACATCTGATATGGTATGGTGTGGGCTGCGGAATGGCCTTTGGGTTACCAATTGGGCATTGCCGCCTAGTCTTCCTGCAACAGAATGGATTTTTGTAGTTTCTAATGCCTCATGAAGGCTCAACGGAGGAAGTATGGAAGGTAGCCTTTTGGCTAACATAGTCTTACCAGCACCTGGAGGGCCAATCATAATGGCATTGTGTCCTCCCGCAGCTGCAATTTCTAAGGCACGCTTGATATTTTCTTGACCTTGTACATTGGAAAAATCTGCTTCGTACTTATCTAGGTTATCGTAAAAGTGATCCCGCGTGTCATAATCCACTGGTTCAATCTTTCTTTCACCCTCTAGAAATTCCTTGGCTTCCATCAGGTTTTCAACACCAATGATATCTAAGTCATTGACAATGGCAGCTTCATTGGCATTCTCTTTCGGAAGTATAAATCCTTTGAATCCTTTCTTTCGAGTTTCTATTGCAATCGGAAGGGCACCTTTGATCGGCCGTAAAGTACCGTCAAGGGCTAGTTCACCCATGATGACATATTTCTCCATATCATCTGCGTTGATTTGACCTGAGGACTTTAAAACGCCCAAGGCAATCGGTAAGTCGTATGCGGAACCTTCTTTGCGAATATCAGCAGGGGCCATATTGACAACCACCTTTCTTCGTGGCATGCGATAATTAAAGTATTTGAAAACGGACTCTATTCTGTGTTGACTTTCCTTGACAGCATTATCAGGTAGCCCTGATAAGTGAAACTTCGTTCCATCTACAATATTTACCTCAATAGTGATGATTTGAGCATCAACACCAAATACAGCGCTTCCAAAACCTTTGCTAAGAATCAATTGTGTGTTTTTCTATCAGTTGAATCAAAATATGAATCACCTTGATATGAATTTCTTGGATCCGATCTGCATACCCCATGTGCGGTACACGAATTTCAACATCTACTAAATCTGCCAGCTCACCACCGTTTTTGCCGGTTAGGGCAACAACCTTCATTTTCTTTTGGCGAGCCATTTCAGCAGCGCGAAGCACATTTTTAGAGTTACCACTGGTGCTAATACACAGTAGGACATCACCTTCATTTCCTAAGCCTTCAATGTATCTGGAGAAGATAAAGTCAAACCCAAAATCATTCGAAACACAAGAAATATGACTTGGGTCTGAAATGGCAATGGCAGGAAGTGCTTTCCGATTTTCACGGTACCTGCCTGTAAGCTCTTCAGCAAAGTGCATGGCATCGCAATGAGAGCCACCATTACCACAAGAAAATATCTTTCCACCATTATTAATGGCATCGGACATCAATTGGGCAGCTGCATCTATCTGACTTAGATTTTGATCATTACTTAAGAATTGGTCCAATACTTTGGCCGCTTCTTTCAATTCTTCTAAGATCAGTTGCTGGTTATTCATGTTATCAAGATTGTTGAAGAAAATGATTTATTATACATAAGTCAATAAAAACATGATTTAATCTAAACAGCCTGCATGTTAATAAGCTTATGATAAATTCCTTTTTGAGTGATGAGGTCTTCGTGATTTCCTCGTTCTACGATACGGCCTTTATCCATCACCAATATAAGGTCAGCATGTTGAATTGTACTCAATCTGTGGGCAATGACAATTGAAGTCCTGTTCTTCATTAGGTTGGTTAAGGCCTCTTGAACAAGCTTTTCGGATTCGGTGTCAAGTGCCGAAGTAGCCTCATCTAATATTAGGATGGGAGGGTTCTTCATAATTGCACGGGCAATACTGATGCGTTGGCGTTGACCTCCTGAGAGTTTTCCACCCCGTTCGCCAACACTAGCGTTATAACCACCTTCCAAGTTCACAATAAATTCATGTGCGTTAGCGATTTTGGCCGCTTTTATAATATCTTCTTCCTTAGCATTAGGCATAGCAAAGGCAATATTTCTAGCAACAGAGTCATTAAAGAGAATTGATTCTTGGGTCACCACACCCATCAAGTTTCTTAAAGAATTGATTTCAATGTCTTTAATAGGAATGCCGTCAATACTGATTTCACCAAGCGTGGTGTCATAAAACCTTGGGACTAGATCTGCTAAGGTAGACTTCCCAGCTCCTGAAGATCCAACGAGTGCAATGGTTTGACCTTTATTGACAGTTACGTTGATGTCTGATAAAACAGGCTCTTTTTCATATACAAAGCCCACCTCTTTGAACGCAATATTTGTATCAAAAGAGGACTTGATTTGAGCGTTAGGCTTGTCTTGAATTTTTGGTTCTTCATCAATCAATTTGAAAATACGCTCTGCAGAAGCCATTCCTCTTTGAATATTACTGAAGGACTGCGAGATACCCTTAGCTGGTGTTAGAATTTGGCTAAAGACAATGATGTAAACAAGCAAGCTTGCACCGTCAAGATCTGTTTCATTATTCAGGACTAGATTTCCTCCTACAACCAAGAGAGTTGCCACTACCGAAATTCCTAAAAACTGAGAGATAGGAGAGGCCAATTCATTTTTTCGAGCCATGGAAACATTGATTTTCTTATAAGTCTCTGTCTCCTTTTCGAAGAGTCCTCCAATATATTTTTGGGCATTAAATGCCTTAATAACACGCATACCACCGAAAACCTCGTCCATAAGGTTTACTATTCTACCTAGGCTCTCTTGGCTGAGAATTGCCTTCTTCTTAAGTTTTTTAACAATTTCTGAGATAATGAATCCCATAATTGGGAAGAAGACTAACGTGAAAAGTGTGAGCTGCACTGACGTGATGAAGAGAAAAGTCAAGTAGATAATTATAGTAGCAGGCTCTCGAAAAAACACTTTAATTGAGCTTACTAAGGTTACTTCTATTTCCTGTACATCATTTGTCATTCTAGACATGATATCACCTTTTCTTTCTCCAGCGAAAAAACCAAGATGAAGTTTTGAAGTGTTGTTAAAAACCTTATTTCTTAATTTTTCAATCAGGTCAGCTCGCATATACCCCATGATCACATTAGAGATATAGGTGAATAGATTTGAGAATAAGGCGGAAATTCCGATGACTATGCTTACATAGATTAATGCGCTATTTGGACCGTTAGCCTCCCTAAAAGCAATAAATTTTTGGTAGAATAATGCTTCAATATAATCCTTACCGAAACTTAGGCCTGTTGTATCAGCCATTTTTAAAAGTTCCTCTTCAGTTTCGGTTTCAAAAATAACTTGGAATAAAGGTTTAAGTAGGGCAAGATTAACTAGCCCAAATATGATTGACAAAAAAGCAAAAACTACATACCGGGGAAAGTACCTGTGATAGGGCTTGGCAAATGAGATAATCCGACCGTAAGTACTCATAGAGTTAATTTCTGCGGCAAGTTATTGATATTTCTTTCAGAATTCATGCTGACGTTGAGGGAGATTCCATCTGAGAGAAAGCATAGTGATAAAGGTACTTGTAGTGCGTGAGGCCAACGCGCTATCAAAGTTTCGATAAATCGTCCTAAGGTCAACAAATAGGTTTTGTATGAGCATGTATGATCCGGAAAGTTCTACGTAGGTGTTAGTAGTGGCTACACCTTGGCCGATTCTGTTCCCTAGATTACCAATTCTGTCATCTGTGGTCGAGAGTAAGTTACCCCCGTAATTCAGACCATTTTCATCTTCACCAAAAGTGCTTCGAATGATTTTACCAGTAACGTGCAGCTTGTTTATTGGTTGGTATCTTGCTGAAAGTATCAGCTCTTTGAAATTGGCTCCTAAAGGATGCGCTAACGGGTTTCTATAGTTGGTATAACTAAGTGTTGGTGTCTCATACGCATATACATATGGTCTTGCAAGGTTGTATTCAGCTTGTAAATCTAAATTGGCAATACTAAAGGCATCAATGTATTTAGTGCCTAGCTGTACACCGAACTTATTTCGCCAATCGCCCTCACCATTCCTTAAGGCATCAATAACAAACTCGTCTAAAATAAACTGACCATAGAATTGAAATTTACCTTTGTGGCTATAATTAAAATCAATGCCTAATAAGGAGTTGTCTGGGCTTCCTTCTTGCTGCTCGATTGCTCTGTAAAAGACAATAGGGTTGAAGTAGTTAATATTGGCTTCTTCGGAAATAATAGTTTCAAAAACACCCAATTCGAATGACTTTGTAATGTTTACACCCAACCGATGCATACTGAGATACTTTTTTGGATAGTCACCATCTCCTGGTGACTGGCTATTAGCAAAAATGATATCTGATGTTAGTTGACCAAAGAGATTGGTATACTGAAATTTACCTAAGCGTGTGTTGATTTGACCGAAAAGAAAAGGACTAGAAAAATCAGAAAAGATCATTGATCTAAGACCTTGCCCAATGAATTTCTTATCGTAGCCTGCCTGAATGTCAATGCTTTTTGTAGCGTTGAAGGTAAAGTAGCCTCTGGCATGTGTTAAGTCGTATACCTCTGCATCTCTCTTCCAGAAACCCTCATTTGGTGCTGCCTGCTTCGTTAGAATAAAGTCTCTTACATAATTAGGGAATACCAATTGCGTAGTGGTCATAAAGGTATAAAAGCCGATTTTATCATCGATCATGCCTTGTACCTCAATTCCTCTGGTATTTGTATATAAACTTCGGCCTGCATCAGGGTCATTACCTATAGAAAAATCTGCAACGGGGTTAATGCGCAAAGAAAAATTCTCAGCACCATAGTATAGAAAATCAGACTTCTTATTGTACATCAGATCCCACCAAGACTTTTCATTTTCATTGTATGGTGAGTTCGTCCACTCCCAATTATCATTCATTAAATACCGATAATTGAATTGATCCTGAGAAGAAAGTGTCTCATACTGGTCTTGCATGCCCAACAAAAAATTGGCAAGGTCTACACGCCTAAGAGGTTTAAAAGTAGTTTGAAGGAAATTGTCGGGGTTACCGAATTTAATTTGAAAGCGATCTATGAGATGATAATAATCTCGATTATAAGGAATAAAAGTGCTTTGAGCGCTTGCAAAGGCTTGTGTTAGCATAAACACTAGCAATATGAGTAGCTTTTTCATAGGCGTATCTAGGTCCTAAGGTAATGACTTGATTGGTTCTAACCTTTGATAATCCAAGAGAGTTGAATTTCTTTGAATTATAAAACTAATAAGTTTGTGTAATATTCTGCAAGTCACTACATTTGCAGTCCTTTTTGAGGGAAGTAAATTATAGAGATATGAAAAAAGACATTCATCCTGATTATAAGCCAGTAATCTTTTACGATACGTCAAGCGAAACTAAGTTCATGACTCAGTCTACTATGGGTTCGAGCGAAACTATCGAATGGGAAGATGGAAACACGTATCCATTAATTAAAGTGGAAATTTCATCTGCATCCCACCCTTTTTACACTGGTAAGAAGTTATTTGTGGATACTGCTGGTAGAGTTGAAAAATTCAACAGAAGGTACAAGAGCAAATAAGACTAAGATATATAAGTCATTTAAGGAAGTCTCCATGCGGTTAAGCAGGAGACTTTTTTATTTTTGTGCATGGACATCACCCTATTTGATCCTGCAGAGACAAGACGCAGCTTATTGCCATTCACTTTTACAAGGCCAATTGCGGACATTAGAATTGGAATCCTGAAGATTTCCGAAAAGTGGGAGCACCATGGGTTCAACATCGGATTTGCAACCGAAGACTATCTTTCCGCTAAATTCAAATCCAATAATGCGGGTATTCGAGTCAATGGAGGCTTATGCCCGGATTCCTCGCTCGTTGGTGCTATCAAGTCTTTAAAGGAGGGTCAGAAACTAATTTCTGGTGAGCAAGAGCTAGCCTCAAATGGAGAGGACAAAGAGGAAATTACATATCATGAGTCCTTTCGTTTGATTTCTAACCCTTGTGATATTTTTCAATTCAACAAGGAACAAATCATTTCCGATTATGCATTGATTACTGATGGACGTACATCAGCCATGATCACGGATCCGCACACTGTGGTTTACGGGGTAGAGAATATTTTCATAGAAGAGGGAGCAAGCATCCGTGCGGCTATTCTGAACGCAGAGGACGGACCAATCTACATTGGTAAAAATGCGCAAATACATGAAGGTGCGATCATAAAGGGTGCTTTTGCCCTGTGCGAGGGATCACATGTGAATATGGGAGCCAAAATTAAAGGAGATAGTACCATTGGCCCTTACTCCAAAGTGGGAGGTGAAATTAGTAACTCCGTCATCTTTGGTTATTCAAATAAGGGTCATGATGGATTCTTAGGAAATTCAGTGATTGGTGAGTGGTGTAATTTAGGAGCAGACACCAATACTTCCAACCTTAAAAATAATTACACAGCAGTTAAATTATGGAACTACAATACGGGTAGATTTGCTAATACTGGTTTGCAATTTTGTGGACTCATGATGGGTGACCATGCGAAGTGCGGTATTAATACCATGTTCAATACAGGTACGGTGGTTGGTGTAGGCGCCAATGTTTTTGGGTCTGGTTATCCAAGAAATTTTGTTCCCTCTTTTGCATGGGGTGGCGCTAGTGGATTGACTACATTCCAATTAAGTAAATTTTACGAGGTGGCTGAAGCAGTTATGAAACGAAGAGGTGTTGAACTTGATGATTCCGAAAGAGAAATGCTGCATACCATATTCGAGGACACTTCAGCTTATAGAGTTTGGGAGAATAAGGCATGAGGTTCCAAGATATTCCAGGGTTAGAGACCTCAAAGCAAAAGCTAATTGAAGCAGTGGCGGCTAACCATGTGGCGCATGCCCAACTCTTCGCAGGAACCGAAGGCAGTGCCAACTTGGCGATGGCTTTGGCATTTGCCACTTACTTGAATTGTTTGAACCCATTGGCAGATGATGCTTGCGGAACATGTTCTTCTTGTCTGAAGAATGCCAAGTTTATCCATCCTGACGTCAACTTTATATTTCCGTCTTCTGCAACTGCTAAGTTGAAACGAGAAGATGCTACGAGTGAGAAATTTTTAGTCGAATGGAGAACATTCCTGTTAAGTTCCATTTACGGCAACGTCTCTGATTGGAGTAGCCACTTCGGCTGGGAGAATAAACTCTTAATGATTCCGCGTCAAGAGAGTAGAAACATCGTCAAGGCATTATCCCTCAAGGCATTTGAAGGGCAATTTAAGGTCATGATCATTTGGTTGCCAGAATTGATGAATGCCAACGCAGCCAACGGTATTCTTAAGGTTCTCGAAGAGCCACCGGAGAAAACAGTATTTCTGATGGTTTCAAATGATGCTAGTAAGTTATTGACTACAATTTTATCCAGAACGCAACAATTTAGGATCCCATCTTTCTCAGATGTGGAAATTAAAAATGCTATTACCGTAGACGGTGTAACTGCTGAACGAGCAGCTCACATCGCCTATATGGCTGAGGGCAGTATGCGAACTGCTCTCCAGATGGTCGATGGGGAGGATAATGAAACGCAAGACTACTTTAAAAATTGGTTTCGACAGTGTTTCACATACAACTTTAGTGAGCTGGTAAAAATGGCTGACGAATTTCAGAAGAATGGGAAGGAATTCCAGAAGGAGCTCTTAAGTGTTGGTTCTAGCCTAATGAGAGAGTCACTCATCTATTCATCAGCCGCAACTGAAATTTGTAGAATTCCAGAGAATGAGCTAGACTTTATACAGAAGTTCGGAACGGTGTTCACAGCAGAAAAGATAATGGAGGTATCTCCAAAGCTAGATGAGGCACAATACCACATCGAAAGGAACGCTAACCCAAAAATCTTGTTTCTTGATTTATCGCTTACGATTGCTCAAATTGCGCGTGCGTAAGGCTTTTAAATGACAGAACACTTAACCATAATTGGAAGGCAAGATAAAGTTGATTTGCCAGAATTAGGCTTACTTAATATTGAAGTAAAGATTGATACTGGAGCTTATACTTCCTCTATTAACTGCTCTCGCGTCAAAGTAAAAGTAATTGATGGAGTCAAAACCCTTACGTTTTATATTGCGGGCAGTAGAATTCAGGAGAAAAAAGCAAGACGATTCAGCACTACAGCCTTTGAACAGAGAAAAATTCGAAGTTCGAACGGCATTACCGAAACGCGCTACGTCATAGATACTTCAATTGTTCTTTTTGGAAAGAAGAAGAAATTGGAGCTCTCCTTAGCGGACAGAAGCAAGATGAAATTCCCAATACTAATAGGTCGGAAATTTCTGACCGACAGGTTTGTCGTAAACGTTAGCGAAAAGAACCTCTCTTACAAACAAAAGTTAAAAAAATGAAAATTGCAGTTCTATCAAGAAATGCCAACTTATACTCCACAAGAAGGTTAATAGAAGCCATTAGAAGTCGTGGTCATGAAGGGGTCGTTATTGATCATTTGAGATGTGATTTAGTCATCGAATCAGAAGGCCCAGCCATTTATTATAATGGGAAAAAGATTGATGATGTTGACGCCATAGTGCCAAGAATAGGTGCTTCAGTCACTTTTTATGGTACTGCTGTAGTGAGACAGTTTGAAATGATGGGTGTTTTTAGCGCAACATACTCTCAGGCAATCGTAAGGTCAAGGGATAAGCTGAGGAGTCTGCAAATTCTATCTGGAGCGGGCTTGCCTATGCCGAAAACAGCCTTTACTAATTATTCAAAAGAAGAAAAAAGTCTAATTGATCATGTGGGAGGAGCTCCTGTTATCATAAAGCTCCTTGAAGGGACCCAGGGCCTAGGCGTTGTTTTGGCAGAAACGCGCAAGGCTGCACAATCGGTAATTGAAGCATTTCATGGTTTGAAGGCTAGAATTATTGTACAAGAATTTATTAAAGAGGCGAAGGCATCTGACTTAAGAATTTTCATTGTTGATGGACAAGTTGTTGGAGCAATGAAGAGGACTGGAGCTGATGGTGAATTTAGGAGCAACCTCCATCGAGGTGGTTCGGCTGAAATAGTTAAACTTTCTCGAAAGGAAAAATCCGCTGCGGTTAAGGCTGCGGACGCGCTCGGACTCTCCGTTGCAGGTGTCGATCTACTCCAATCAAGCAGAGGTCCTCTTATTCTTGAGGTAAACTCCTCGCCAGGTTTGGAAGGTATTGAAAAGGCCACTGATGTTGATATTGCTGGAGAAATTGTCAAGTATATAGAGGCGAATCAGCCGAAGAGAAGAGGTGTGAAATCAAAATTAACCACTTCATGAAAATACGAATTGGCACCAGAGGAAGTAAACTGGCGCTATGGCAGGCCTATCATGTGGAAGAAAAGCTTAAAGTAGCTGGTTTTGAAACAGAGATTATCACCATTGAAACTAAAGGTGATAAGATACTAGATGTGTCTATAGCAAAGATCGGTAGCAAAGGGGTTTTTACAGAAGAAATAGAAGATCAATTAGCAGCAGGTCAAATTGATATTGCTGTTCATAGTGCCAAGGATATGCAGTCCGTTTTGCCAAAAGGCTTTAATTTGATTGCATTCATGGAGCGAGAAAAAGCCAATGATGTGATCATAAGTAAAAAAGTCGGCTTAGTAATAAATACGGATGCTAGTTTTGTTTTAGGTACATCATCTACCAGAAGAGTGGCCACATTAAAGCGCTACTATCCTAATATCAAGACGATAGCCGTTAGAGGAAATCTTCAAACCAGGATTCGTAAAATGGAAGAAGGTGCTTGTGATGCACTTCTGTTAGCCTATGCAGGCGTTTATCGGATGGGTTATGAAGATATGATCTGCAAAGAGCTTTCGCTTGACGAGTTCATTCCTGCCGTGGGTCAGGGAAGTGTAGCCATAGAAGTGCATGCTAACTTAGACATAGACAAATCAGCAGCCATCAGAGAAACTTTGAACCACACCGATACAGAAACTTGTTTACTGGCCGAAAGAGCCTTTTTAAAGGCGGTTGATGGCGGTTGCAGCATACCTGTATTTGCCATGGCGAAGCTCCAGGGGACCGAACTTGAGATTGAAGGCGGCATTATAAGTTTAGATGGAGAAGAAAGAATTTGCCATAAAGTTATAGGGCATTCAAATGAAGCTTTCAATTTAGGGGAAAAACTTGCCAGAGAAGTATTATCTTCGGGCGGAGAAAGAATTTTAAAAGACATTAAAAATCAGATAAATGAGGAATAGAATATTTCACTTACTAAGTGCTGTTTGCTTAACACTATTAATTGTTAGCTGTGGTGATTCACAATCATCAGAAACTCCTGCAGCAGCTGGTGATGACTACTTAGTCACTATAAAAACAAATATGGGCGAGATGAAGGCGATCCTTTATGACGAGACGCCTAAGCACAAAGAGAATTTTTTAAAGCTTGTCAATGACGGTTTTTATGACAGCCTTATTTTTCATAGGGTTATTAACAGCTTTATGATACAAGGAGGAGATCCAGGGTCTAAAAATGCTGCCCCAAGCCAACCTCTTGGTTCTGGTGGACCAGGTTATACCATTCCAGCAGAATTTGTGACTTCATTATTTCATGAAAAAGGAGCATTGTCTGCAGCTAGACAGGGCGATCAAGTAAACCCAGAAAGAGCTTCTAGTGGAAGTCAATTTTATGTTGTTCAAGGAACTGTGACGCCAAGAGCTCAACTTGAAGGAACTGATCAGGGTAAGATTATTGCAGCGTTCAGAGAATGTATGCAAACTCTGCCTGAAAGTGATTTAGCAAAAGAGTATCAAGCTGTTATGACAGAGAATCCTGGTGATAATGCTGCAATTGAAGCCAAAGTCAATTCTACTTTGGATAGACTTACTGAGCTTACTGGTAGAACTTTTAAAATGGCAGAAGATCGTATTGAGAAATATTCGACTGTTGGAGGAACTCCTTTTCTAGATGATCAATATACTGTATTTGGTAAAGTGATTTCTGGCCTTGATATCATTGATAACATTGCGATGGTTCAAACAGCACCAGGCGATAGACCTGTGGAAGACGTGCGGATGTTTATTTCAGTAGAGAAGATGCCTCGCGCTGAGATTGAAGAAAAATATGAGTACAAGTATCCTGTTGCCTTAGAGCAATAAGCAAAGGGGTATTAAAAATATAGGGGGCTCATGAAAATGGCCCCTTTTTTTGTGCCTTAATGAACGAGTTCCATGGAAGAATTATAAGAACGGATATGGATATCAACTTGTGTAATGTAACTTCACTTAGATTCAACCTTAAGCATATGAAACTCCAAGTGCTAATCGGCCTGCTATTGATGGTCTTCATTTTCAGCTGTTCACCAGAACAAGATGAAGTCATTATTATCTCTACACCTTATGGTGATATGACGGCTGTTCTTTTTGACGAAACACCTGTACACAAAGCTAATTTTCTTGAGTTGGCTAAATCAGGAAAATACGACTCTGTGCTCTTTCATAGAGTCATCAATGAGTTTATGATTCAAACGGGTAACCTTGCCACAGGCAAGGAAGAAGAAGGGGTAGGTTATACATTGCCGGCAGAATTTGTGGCTGAGAAATATATCCACGAAAAAGGAGCTTTGGCTGCTGCCAGGACTGGTGACGCTGGGAACCCTGAAAAGAAGTCGAGTGGTTCTCAGTTCTATATCGTTCATGGTGAAAAGTTCGATGATGAAGGGCTAGTCGTACGTGCTGATAGGCGACAATATTTAAAACTCTCCGGTCTTTTTCAGCGAATGCTAAGCTCAGAACGATACCCTGAGTTGACAGAGAAGTTTAATTACCATGTTGAAAAGTCTAGAGCAGATTCTACTTACGATTTTAACAAAGCACAGCGCGATCTCATTTTTAATTCAATTGAGATCATAGAAGAGCGCTTTGGGCCTCAGGGTGATCCTGGTTACCCTGATTGGGCAAAAGAAGTTTATGCAACTGTCGGTGGAGCGCCACATTTAGACGGGGAGTATACCGTCTTTGGTAAAGTAGTTGAAGGCTTGGGTATCATAGATGAAATTGCTGGCGTAGCGACAAATCAACGTGATAAACCACTTGCAGATATTCGAATGGATATCAAAGTAGTTAGCATGAGCAAGTCTGAGATTACTAAGAAATACGGCATCATATATCCAAAATAGAGTTCATTGAAAGTACTAATTACAGGATCAAATGGTCTATTGGGCCAAAAAATTGTCAAGCTAATACTGGACAAGGGTCAGGATGAGTTAATTGCGACAGCAAGAGGAACGAATCGTTTACCATACCCAGAGTCGAATTACAGGTTTGACCAAATGGATATCACAGATCAATCCCAAGTAGATAAAGTTATTGACAAGTACAGTCCAGACGTGGTTATACACACTGCTGCAATGACCAATGTAGACCAATGTGAAACCGATCGCGAGGATTGCTGGAAACAAAACGTAGATGCAGTTGAATACCTTATTGCAGCTTGCGAAAGAACTAAAAGCTTCCTTTTGCACCTATCTACAGATTTCATTTTTGACGGAGAGGATGGCCCCTATGACGAGGAGGCTGAAGCGAATCCAATAAGTTATTATGGAGACAGTAAGTTGGCAGCAGAAAAACTTCTTCTTAATTCCAGTATCAGGTATGCAATTGCGAGAACGGTTGTCGTGTATGGTATAGCGCACGATATGAGTCGTACGAATATTGTTTTATGGGTGAAGAAGAGTCTTGAAGACGGTAAAGCAATTAAAGTCGTTGATGATCAGTTAAGAAGCCCAACTCTTGCAGAAGACTTGGCGATGGGCTGTTATCTTATTGCTGAAAAGAGAGCGGAAGGTATTTTCAATATTTCAGGCAAAGACCTACTTACACCATATGAAATGGCTTTGAAGACAGCTGCTTATTTCAATTTGGACACCAGTACAATGGAAAAGGCTGATTCGTCTACGTTTACACAAACAGCAAAGCGTCCACCAAAAACAGGGCTAATTATTGAGAAAGCAATCAAAGTGTTAGGCTACAGTCCTCATAGTTTTGATGAGGGTATTGCCGTACTTCAATCGCAAATGCAATGAGATAGTCTTGTTTGCAACAAACCTGTGGAGGAATAGACTAATTCTTTTATTTATCTGCTTTTATCGCCATTCTCAAGAAGAATAGAAAACCACCAACGGTTATTGTCAAACATATAATCATACCTATAATAGCTTCTTGACTCATCTTTTTACGAATTTTTTATAAAACCATCCATTAAGTGTAACTGCTATCAACAAGGCCAAGCCCCATTGAGTAATGATGCTTGCATTACTAAATCTATCGAAAACATTCCAGTTACCATCAGCGTCAAACCATGGGTATTCGCTGTAGCCTTGATCCATCCACCAATAGGTAAGAAAGATACCTGCGAAAAAGATGAAGCCCATCATAGTGGCGAAATAATATTTAGATACTATGAAATCAGAATTTTCATCAATAAAGTCTTTCTTGAATTTTAATGGGCCATACTTGAGCACTAAGAAGGCAATGAAGATACCACTCACCAGCAGGCCGACACCCCAAACCCAGTCTTGATTTTCAAAAACGGCTAAGCTCCAGGCGGAGGGAAAACCAGCAACAATACAAGCCGCTCCTGCAATGAAGGCAGCCTTCTTTTTGGAAATTTCATAGTCAGTTAAATTTTTAATAATTAACTGCAACATCGGAAGAATAGAGCTAAAGGCTGCCATAGCGAAGGCACCAAAGAATATCCATGATAGAAAGGGTCCTCCGGGCATTTGTGCAAATAATTGTGGTAATACAGTAAATACTAGTGCTGTGTTACCACCATGCAAGAACTCAATGGCTTCATCTGCAGAAGCAGACATAGCAAATACTGCTGGCAAGATTGCCATAGCGGCTAATAAGGCAGCTGTATTGTTTCCAAATGCACCTAAGAAGGTGTTGAGGGTAACATCTTCTTTGGCCCTTGAAAATGCTCCAATTGTGATCATTAACCCCCAGCCTGCACCTGTGCTCCAGGCAGAATCAGTAATTGCTTCAATCCATATTTTAGGGTCTTTGAATAATTCAACATCTATGGTAAAAAGGTATTCCAAGCCCTGATAACCACCGGGCATTTGAATTGCAAAGGCAGAAACTACCATGAGCAAAATAAACAGCGTAGGAATTAGAATCTTGTTGACTTTTTCAAGACCATTTTTAATGCCTTTGCCCAGCACCCAAATGGCAAGTGAAATAGTAATAATGTAGCATAGCACAGCCTCCCAACTTGAGTTGGAAAGTCCTGCCCAGAAGTTATCCAGAAAATTCAAATCAGGATCACCGATCTTATCGTTCATAGCCCCCGACCCAAAAATATATTCTGCTAAGTTTTGTGTGTTGAGCATGAAATAGCGCAATGACCAGCCGGTGACTACTGAATAGTAAAAGGCGATGCCAATGGTTACAAGCGTGACAAAAACCCCTACCCAGGTATATTTTTTACCTCCCAAGCTGCCTAAAGATCCGATTGTTCCTTTTTTATAGTATTTGCCTATGGCTAGTTCTGCCATGAGCAATGGTATGGACCACACCACTAAAAAGAACATCCAAAGGATGATGAACGTACCTCCATACTCACCGGCAATTCTAGGGAAGCGCCATAGGTTTCCGGCACCAATGGCCATACCTAAAGCTGCAAGAATAATACCCCACCGATTACTGAACTCTTCTTTTTGAACTGCCATTTATAGCTAGTGCTTTGTATTTATGAGTTAATGATTGTCATTAATTGCAAAAAGGAAAAGTAACCTAATTATCTATAATCACAAAAAGACTGTGGCTAATGGTAAATTGGTTATGTCATTTGTAAATAGGCTGTAAGTTTGTAGTTGAAATGGCAAAGGATCACACTAATTTCTTCAATAACGTCTATGAGGTGGTACGTTTGATACCTCATGGACGAGTGACAAGTTATGGAGCCATTGGGCACTATCTTGGTTCAAAAGGTAGCGCTAGAGTAGTGGGTTGGGCAATGAATGCCTCGCATATCATGGATGACGTTCCTGCTCACCGAGTAGTAAATCGAGCGGGAGTATTAACCGGTAAACATCATTTCGATACGGTCAACCCAATGCAAGAACGATTGGAGGCGGAAGGCGTTATTGTAGTTAATGATAAAATTCAGAACTTGAAAGAGGTCTATTGGGACCCGACTGAGGAACTAGCCCTCTAATTCCCCTATATTTAACATTCGAATTGAACGACAACGCTTTTTATAAATGGAAGTCTTACTGACCTCAGAGGGTATTATCGCCTTACTCACGCTTACTTTTCTTGAAATTGTTTTAGGGGTAGATAATATCATTTTTATATCTATTATTTCAAATCGACTGCCGGAACATCAGCAGCGTAAAACAAGAAATCTAGGCTTATTTCTCGCACTTGTCATGCGAATTGGCCTACTATTAGGCATCAGTTGGATTATTGGTTTCACCGAACCATTGTTTACCGTCTTGGAGCATGACATCAGTATTAAAGACCTTATTCTAATCATTGGCGGCCTGTTTTTGATTGGTAAGAGTACAACAGAGATTCATGAATCACTTGAATTGGACGAACATGAAGAAAAGAAAAAGGTAGCGACCTCTGTGAGTAAGGTTATCCTTCAGATAGTGGCCTTGGACATGGTATTCTCATTTGATTCCATCTTAACAGCCGTAGGATTGACTACTGAGGTTATGATTATGATTGTAGCGGTTATTATCGCGATGATAGTGATGATGACGTTTGCTGGTCGTATCAGTAACTTCATTAACAAGCATCCATCACTTCAGATGTTGGCTATGTCTTTCTTAATCCTAATTGGATTCATGTTGGTTTTAGAAGGCCTTGGTGAACATATTCCTAAGGGCTATATCTATTTTGCTGTATTCTTCTCCTTGACCGTTGAGTCATTGAATATGCGCAGAAGAAGAAAAATCGCTGCGCTTAAACTGAGAAAAAAGATTACGAGCTAGTACCCGCTTTCTTTGAGATCATTAGTAACCCTAAAAATGTCAGCGCTCCATTGAGTGCAAGCACAAAGAAGCCAAACCAGCCGTCTGTGTTTAAATCAATGATATAGGATAGTATCGGTGCTGCGATGCATACGACCATTACATACTTATCTTGAACGCTTCTTTTCGTCAATAGTCCAAAAGAGAACAACCCAAGTAGTGGGCCATAGGTATAGCCTGCAGCCCTAAAGATGGAGTTGATCACACTGTCATCATTGATCGCACTAAACACTAGAATGATTAAAAACAGGATTACGGAAAAAGCTATATGCACTTTGAGTCGAGTACGCTTTTTCTCTGACTCTTCTTTGTTATCAAAGTTTAAGAAGTCTACACAAAAGGCAGTGGTTAAGGCAGTAAGCGCAGAGTCTGCACTTGAATAAGCTGCTGCAATAATGCCTAGTAAGAAGACTACACCAGCGAAAGTTCCCAAGTGATTAAGTGCCAATAGTGGGTATAAACCATCGGTTCTTGCTGGTATTTCAATGCCGTTTTGTTCTGCATAGAAATACAGTAGAGCCCCCATGCACAGAATGAGAATATTGGCAACCACCAAAATGACACTAAACCAGAATATGTTTTTTTGCGCATCCTTCAGGGATTTGCAAGTCAGGTTCTTTTGCATCATATCCTGATCCAAACCCGTCATGACAATGGCTATCAAGGCTCCAGAAATAAACTGTTTAAGAAAGAACTTAGGACTTCCCCATTCGAAATAGAAGGTCTTTGATAAATCACTTGCCTGAATTTCTCCAATGGCCTCGGATATGCTCCAGCCAAGCTCTTTGGTAATGATGAAGATGGTCGTTACTACGGCAATTAAGAGAAATGACGTCTGTAATGTGTCTGTCCAAACTATCGTTTTAATACCACCTTTGAAGGTATAGACCCAAATCAAAAGAATGGTCACTGCTACGGAGACCCAGAAGGGAACTCCGAAGCTATCGAACAAGGCAGTTTGCAATACAATAGCAACCAGAAATAGCCTGAATGCTGCTTGCACCGCTCGCGAAAGCAAGAAGAAAGCAGATCCAGTTTTGTATGACCAGAAGCCAAATCGCTGCTCTAAGTATCCATAAATGGAAACAAGATTAAGTCGATAGTAAAGCGGGAGCAATACTTTGGCGATCACCAGATAGCCCAAGAGATAGCCTAGAACTACTTGGAAGTAGGAAAAAAAGCTATTTCCGACCTCGCCAGGTACTGATATAAAAGTAACTCCGGATAAGGAGGCTCCGATCATGCCGAAGGCTACTAAAAACCATGGAGACTGTTTGTTGGCTGTAAAAAAGGTGCTAGTCGTAGCGCCTTTAGAAGTTATTCTAGCTACAACCATCAATAGCGCAAAATATCCGGCTATTAAGCCGATCACCAAACCTGGGCTCATGAAATTTCAGAGTTTACTTAAATTTCAATATCATTGAATTTTTGAGAGTGACCAAAGCCTCTTAAATCTTTATCTTTCAGACATGAGTTATACGGCCAAACAAAAGATACTTAGAACGCTAGATAAAGCGGACGACAAAGACATTCTGAGCAAGAGGTTTGATCAGTTTATCATGGCATTGATCTTACTCAATGTTGCTGCTGTAATTATTGAAACTGTTGATTCAATTCAAAGTAATTACAAATTAGTCTTGGGGTTTGAGAGATTTGGCGGTACCCTAAAACTTTTGAATTGATGCCCAATGGGCTTACTTTTAATCATGACCGTTTATGTTTTGAATTAATTACTCTATGTTTACGGAGCAAATATGCAAAAAGTTTTAGATATGCTCAAAAAATTAGCAATTATTTTTCAATGTCATACGTAGGACAGAACATAAAGCGTATTAGAGCCGTTAGGAAGCTATCGCAGGCTAAATTTGCTGAATTATTTAATTTGGCAAGACCGTCTGTAGGGGCATATGAAGAGGGTAGGTCTGAGCCTAAAATTCAAAACTTGATCGAAATTGCTCATTATTTTGGCTTGTCTATAGATGTGTTATTGACCAAGGAGCTAACTGTTAATGATCTCTATGGCTTCAACCTTGTTAATCAAAAACTTGATGCGCTGCATCAAGGAGTGCCTCCATCCAAACAAACGAGTAAGGCAAGTCTAGTACTTCAATCTCAACAGCTTAACTATCTCGTTAATCATCAAAAAAGAGATTATTTAGATTCTTTACCCAAGTGCGAGTTACCATTTTCGGGAACTGGAGTGCAAAGACTATTTGAAATGACTGGTGATCATATGGTGGTCGATCAGCAAGGGATACACCATGGAGATTTTCTGTTTTGTGAAAAGATCGATGCTGCTGCTATTGAAGATAAATACCAGGGCGCTGTGCTTCTGGCTGTAACGAAAGAAGTGATTGCAGTAGGTCGACTTGATAGCATAAAGAATTTAGAGTTATCAGCTGATAACCCAAGCTTTAAACCATTATCCATTGATGAAGCTATTCTTATTGAATTGTGGTTGGTCAAAGGTAAATTGAGTACTCATTTAATCTCCCCTAAGAGGATAGAAGAAAAGGTTCATTCTGTGGAAGAGCAATTAAAGGTTCTGATGCAACGGATGGAGAATATCGAGCAAAAGAACCAATAAGTCTTGGGTGGCTTGAGAGCTGAAATTTTACTAAATTTGTAAAAAATTCTAATCAATGCGTTTGAATTACCAAGAAGAAGAGGCAGTTGAATTAATGGAAGTAGCCGTTGAGGATGACCTTTGTGATCTGGTCGTTTTCAATGATGATGTCAATACTTTTGAGCACGTGATCAACACACTCATAAAGATTTGTAGTCATTCTGCTGAACAAGCTGAGCAATGCACTTACCTGATTCATTATAAAGGAAAATGTACTGTGAAGACAGGTTCGTTTACAGAATTACGTCCAATGTGTGAGAACATCTTGGATGCCGGCATCACAGCCACAGTTATGTGATATACTCTTTAATCATCAAAAAGAACTTTGAATTTCCCTCCCAAACTTGTTGAAAATGCAATCGAGGAGATATCTAAACTACCAGGAATCGGCAAGAAGACTGCGTTAAGATTAGTACTCCATCTCTTGAAGCAAGACAAGATGACCACGACTCATCTTTCGGATGCCCTGAACCGTCTAAGAGAGGATACACAGTATTGCGATACTTGTCATATCATCTCAGATACTACTGATTGTACCTGCAAAACGGTCAAAAGAGATTTAACTACTATTTGCGTGGTTGAGGATACTCCAGATGTAATCGCCATTGAAAATACTGCGCAATATCGCGGACTCTACCATGTGCTGGGAGGTGTGATTTCCCCTATAGAAGGCATAGGCCCAGAGGAGCTTAATATTGAGACTTTAATAAAAAGGCTAAAAGATAGTGAGCCAAAAATAGAAGAGGTAATTTTAGCACTAAACCCTACAATGGAGGGCGATACAACAGCATTTTACTTGACCAAGAAGTTCAAGGAATTTGGCATTAAGATCACTTCAATTGCCAGAGGAATACCTATCGGAGGAGAACTAGAGTTTGCCGATGAAGTGACCTTGGGAAGAAGTATAATAACTAGAACAACATACGAATAAGTCCGAATATGGAAATGCTTTCAGATCGTATTAGAAATATGGCAGAGTCGGCTACGCTGGCTATGGCTGCCAAGGCTAGAGAATTAAAGGCCAAAGGTGTCAATGTGATCAGTTTGAGCCTAGGCGAGCCTGACTTCAAAACACCGAAGCACATTCAAGAAGGAGCGAAAGACGCGATTGATACAGAGAAGTACTTTGGCTACCCACCAGTCAACGGTTATCTTGATGTGCGTCAAGCCATTTCAGACAAATTCAAGAGAGAAAATGGTCTAGCGTATAGCGCAGATCAAATAGTAATATCTAACGGGGCTAAGCAGTCCATTGCCAATATCTTTCAAGCCATTATCAATGAAGGCGATGAGGTAGTAGTATTTGCACCTTTCTGGGTAAGCTATTCTGCTTTGATTGAATTAGCAGGCGGAATTCCTGTATACGTCAAAGGTGATATAGCGTCTGACTTTAAAGTAACGGCTGACCAATTGGCTGCTGCTATCACACCTAAAACGAAGGCATTAATTTTCTCTTCCCCCTGTAACCCAACAGGTTCAGTTTTTACTAAAGGTGAGCTTGAAGAGCTTTCTAAAGTAGTGCTGAAGCATGATGACCTAGTCGTTATTGCAGATGAAATTTACGAGCACATTAACTATACAGGAGCACATGCCAGTATTGGTGCTTTGCCTGGTATGATTGATAGAACGGTTACCGTCAATGGAATGGCCAAAGGATTTGCCATGACAGGATGGAGAGTCGGTTATATTGGAGCGCCACTTTGGTTAGCGAAAGCATGTAACAAAGTACAAGGGCAATTCACTTCTGCGAATTGTGGTATTGCTCAAAGAGCTGCTTTTACTGCGCTGACCTCAGATTTGGGGCCAACCTATGAGATGAGCAAAGAGTATCTCAGAAGAAGAGATTTGGTGAAGGACCTTTTAGATGAGATACCAGGCTTCAAGACCAATATTCCACAAGGCGCATTCTATTTCTTTCCAGACGTGAGTGCCTACTTCGGGAAGTCTGATGGCGAAACAACTATAAATACCGCTGGCGACCTTTGCATTTATATTTTAGATCACGCGCAAGTTTCCCTAGTCACAGGCGAAGCTTTCGGTGATGATAATTGTATTCGACTTTCTTATGCTGCTTCGGAAGAAGACTTGAGAGAAGCGATAAAAAGAATTAAAGAATCCCTGTCTAAACTTTCATAAATGACTTTTTCAGACGCTAACGACCTATTTGAAGCCATCAGTAAACTGAAGATTCTTGTCATTGGGGACGTAATGGTTGATTCCTATGTCTTTGGAGGCGTATCAAGAATTTCACCTGAAGCTCCAGTTCCCATTGTATTAGCAACAAAAAAGGAAAAGCGACTCGGTGGTGCTGCAAATGTAGCGCTCAACGTTCAGGCCTTAGGAGCAACACCAATTCTATGTGCCATTGTTGGTGATGATATCGATGGTGAGTTTTTCTTGAAAAGATTGAAAGAGCGGAACATTCCTGGAAAAGGAGTAATCGTAAGTTCTGATCGTCAGACTACCGTGAAGGAGCGAGTACTCTCTGGGGCGCATCAATTGCTAAGAGTAGACTATGAAACGGATAAGGCCTTATCTGCCATTGAGCAGAAAAGCTTGTTAGCCCACATCAAGAACTTGCTTCCAGAATGTGATGCCGTAATCTTTGAAGATTATGACAAAGGAGTAATTAACAAAACGATTATTTCCGAGACCATTGCTGAAGCAAATAGATTAGGGATACCAACTGTGGTAGATCCGAAAAAGAGAAACTTTTTAGACTACAAGGGAGCAACCCTCTTTAAGCCGAACTTGAAAGAGTTGAAAGAAGGTTTGAAGATCGAATGTGATCCGACTGACTTAGAATCTGTCAAGGCAGGAGCAAAAGCTTTACAAGAAGTTTTAAATGCTCAAATGATAATGATCACCCTTTCTGAGCATGGAGTTTTTATCAAAGACAACGGAGACACACACCTTATCCCTGCTCATATCCGTCAAATTTCAGACGTGTCAGGTGCAGGAGACACGGTCATTAGTATTGTTGCTTGTGGACTAGCTGCTGGGCTTGACGCTAAGCGAACGGCTGCATTGGCTAATCTTGGGGGAGGCTTAGTGTGTGAGCATGTCGGTGTCGTGCCGATTGATAAAGACGATCTTGCCAAAGAAGCAAACGATCAAAAGATCTTTGACTAATGCCATTTATCAGTTTAGAGCATATTGAATCAAAAGAGTTGCTGCCAGGCTTCTCAGTCAAATTTGTGCATGCTGAAAAAATGACGCTCGCCTATTGGGACATCAAAGCTGGAAGTGTATTGCCTGAACACAGTCATCCGCATGAGCAAGTAGCGGCACAAGTAATTTCAGGAGAATTTGAATTAACCCTTGAGGGCGAATCCAAACTAATGAAAGCGGGTGATATCGCTGTCATTCCTTCCAATGCAATCCATAGCGGCCAAGCCATTACAGATTGTCAGCTCTTAGATGTCTTTAGCCCAGTTAGAGAAGATTACTTGTAGCTTAACGTCATCCTGAGGGAAGTATGACCGACAGGATCTCCTAAAGGTTTTGGAGATTGCTTCGTTCACTTCTTTACTTCGCAATGACGAAAGTTTACTATTTCTTCTTTTCCCCATAGTCCACCACCATTCTGCTTAATAGCTTAATGCCAACGAGGAGTCCTGAATCATCCAAGTAAAAATCAGGCGTGTGATGTGGCGCAGAAGTTTTTGGGTCTTGACCCTTTTTCATCCCACCTATAAAGAAGTATAGTCCTGGAATCTGCTCTTGAAAGAAAGAGAAATCTACTCAGTAGATTAGTCGACTTCGCTATGCATGACAGCGCTGTACTCTTTTACGGTATTAATGAACACCTTGACTTTATCAGGGTTTGTGTCGGGATAAACCCCATGACCGAGGTTGGCAATGTGTCGACTTGTACCGAAACTATCCAACATGTTGCGCGTAGCTTTTTCAATTTCTACGGTAGAACCATATAGTGCACACGGATCAAGGTTGCCCTGTAAAGTCTTCCCTTCTCCAATCAACCTTCTTGACTCTTTAATATCCATATTCCAGTCTAAGCCGATCGTTTGGCAATTGAGGTGACGCATCTCTTGACGTGCAAAGAAGGCTCCTTTAGCAAATACCGTCACTGGTACGTCATTGATGGCATCACAAATCTGTGTGATGTACTTCATCGAATATTTTTGGTAATGATCTGGCGATAAAATACCTGCCCATGAGTCAAAAACCTGAACGATATCAGCACCTGTCTTAATCTGTGCTTTTAGATAATCAATTGTACTATCAGTAATGAGTTGTAATAGCTGATCTGCCAAAAGTGGTTCGGTATACAACATCCTTCTCGCTTTAGAGAAAGTTTTGCTTCCCTGACCTTCGATCATATAACAGAAGATAGTCCATGGGGCACCGGCAAAACCGATCAATGGCACACGTCCGTTTAATTCTTTTTTGGTGATTTTAATGGCTTCGAGCACATAACCCAAATCCGATTCAACGTCTGCCTTTTTTAGCTTATTGAAATCATCATAGCCTTTAATCGTTTCGGGGAACCAAGGTCCCTGCTTCTCGACCATTTCGTATTTGAGACCCATGGCCTCAGGAATTACCAAAATATCAGAAAAGATAATGGCAGCATCGACACCCAAAATATCTACCGGTTGGATAGTTACTTCTGCCGCTAGCTCTGGTGTAGTGACCAATTCAATAAAGCCACTGAGAGAATTTCTTATTGCACGGTACTCAGGAAGGATCCTTCCAGCTTGGCGCATCAGCCACACAGGCGTTCTTTCTGTCTTTTCCCCTTTTGCCGCTCTAATCAATAAGTCGTTCTGCAATTCCATGCAGCAAAGATAGCAATTGATGATTTGAAATAACTGAAGTTTTTATGTTCAATCGTTTGCGTAAAATGGATTAGCTTTGAGCAAACGGATTTGACATGAGCTTTTTGTTTGAAGATTTTAAGGGTTGGAAGGAATACTGTACCACGCATGATGTTTCATTGCCACAATCAGTCATTGAGTATGAGGTAGACCAGAAGCAGGCTACCGAAGAGATGATGTGGGTTGGTTTAGAAAATGCCTATAGCGTGATGAAGGAAGCCGTTCAAACAGGTTTAACAGAGGAAATGACTTCGCGGTCTGGAATGATTAACAATGGTGCGAAAAAGGTTTATAACTACCCTAAACCTGTTTTATCACGAGAGTTTCAAGTTTTGATTTCAAGGGCACTAGCTGCCAAAGAAGTCAATTCATGTATGGGTCGTGTTGTGGCTGCACCAACCGCAGGTGCTTCGGGCATTCTGCCAGGGGTACTTGTTACTTTACAAGAAATCCATGATATCTCAGATAGGAGTATACAGGAAGGTCTTTTAGTTGGAGCTGGAATTGCTTTAATCATGGAAAAAAGAGCTTCAATCGCTGGGTCTGTCGGTGGTTGTCAAGCAGAGACAGGAAGTGCTGCTGCCATGGGTGCAGGTGCTATGGTGTACTGTTTAGGTGGAAGTATTGATCAAGTGTTTAATGCCGTTGCCATTACCATTCAGTGTATGCTGGGTTTGATTTGCGATCCCGTTGCTGGACTGGTAGAAGTACCTTGCGTAGTGCGTAATGCGAGCGCAGCTGCTATTGCCAATAGCTCAGCACAAATCGCCTTGGCAGATGTTAGTGCGGTTATTCCCGTAGACGAATGTGTAGAAGCCATGGGTGAAGTAGGTCAGAGTATGGAGACGCGTTATAAAGAAACGGCCATGGGTGGCTTAGCTGCTACCACTACTGGGAAAGCCATCTCTAAGAGAGTATTGATTCAGGATATCGAAATGTTACCTGATGAAGGCGAAGTGTAGATGATGAGTTGTGAAGGTTTAATTAAGAATATTTCTTTCGCTAGAAGCTAGAATGGTCAATGTTTAATGAAGAATTAATAATGGGTTGCAGGTTTTAAAATTTGAACTTCACCTAATCACCTAATCACCCATTCCGCTAATCAAGCCAAGGTCTAACAACCAATCCACCGAGAATGTCCAGACCGTTGCCCACATGATTCCGAAGACCAGCATATAGAAGAATACCTGCTTTCTAGGGGCACCAACTGAAGAAACTAGAAGTGCTCCACCGGGTGGTGAAAGAATCAAGGGTGTCAAGAAGCAGATGCCAATAATCCCGTATCTCTTCCAAAGCCTAACCATTCTGCGGTTCTTCGGAGTGAATATTTTCGGGTTCTTGATAAAAATTGGGATAATATATGTTTTGATTTTTTCTCCTAGGTAAGTAAAGAGTATGACGCTAGTCATTAAACCACCAACGGTGATGGCTATGATTTCTAAGTTCGACATACCTGCCGCTGGCCCCAAAAGCGGAGGAAAGATAGACTTAAGACAGGCAAGGAGATAGATGCCCAGATACGTAATTATTTCTTGCCACATTACCTCAATACCATAAAGATGTACAGACTATAAAAGGTCATCAGGATAATACCCGATACCGTACCTAGTCTTCTACGGAAAAGCATGAGTGGAAGGATGCCTAAAGTTAATATGAGCATCCAAATCATATCACTATTGACAATGACTTCATTTACATCAAGCCCATGAACCATGCTTGTGATGCCTAAGATGGAAAGGATATTGAAGATGTTAGAGCCAAATAGATTACCTAATGCTAAGTCTGTTTCACCTTTTCTTGCAGCAATTACTGAGGTAAATAGTTCAGGAAGGCTAGTACCTAAGGCAAGTACAGTAAGGCCAATGATACGTTCAGAAATACCAAGTCCAGAAGCCAAGCTTTGGGCTGAGTCAATAAACCATTCCGAGCCGAAATACAGACATGCTCCTCCTATTGCTATGTAAAAGAGGTCTTTCGATTGCTCAAACCTAGTATCCTGCTTTCTGTCGTAAGTAATATCTAATCTTACTTGGTCCTTTTTCGTTTTGACTAGAAGGAATGAAAGATAAATAATCAATCCTGAGAAGAGTACGGCTCCTTCCCAAAAGACTAAGTCTCCATCCCATATGAAGAATAGCAATAAGCACGAAGCCAGCATGGTAACGAGCCAATCTCTTATAGCCGTTCCTTTGTGGATTGGGATATAACCAAACAGACAGGCTACCCCGAGTACAAGTGACAAGTTGGAAATATTTGAACCCACCACATTGCCCATGGCAAAATCTGGCGCTTCTTTTAGGGCTGCGTTTAAACTAACTAACAGTTCTGGAGCAGATGTACTGAAGGCCACAATTGTTAACCCTACAATCATAGGACTGACGTTAAACCTGAGCGCTACGCGAGAGGCTCCTTTCACCAATACATCTCCACCAAGAATTAAAGTGGCTAAGCCAATCGCTAAGATAAGTATGTCCAACAGCATCTAATATTCTACAATTTTGGGCCAAAGGCTAGGTCGCCAGCATCACCTAAACCCGGAATGATGTAAGACTGTTCATTCAATCTTTCATCCAGAGCACACGTCCAGATTTTGAAATTTAAACGTAAGCTTTCATTTAAGTATGCAATTCCTTCAGGAGCGGCAATTACAGAGGCTAAATGAGTGGATTTAGGGTTGCCGTTTTTGACAAGACGCTCAACACTCTGCACAAGTGATTTACCAGTAGCCAGCATGGGATCCACAATGATCAAGGTTTTGCCTGTTAAGTCCGGTGCGGCTGCATAGTCTAAATCGACTTGAACTTCATCTCCATTGGATTCTTGACGAGCGGCACCAATAAAACCTACTTCCGCATTGTCGAACATCTGAACAAAGCCATTGCTAAATGGAATGGCTGCTCTAAGGATAGATACAATCACCACATCGTCTGATATCACAGCGGTATTCGTTTCAGCCAAGCTTGTCTGAATGACCTTTGACTCGTAGTTCAAATCTTTCGAAATTTCATAGGCTAACAAGGCACCGAGGCGCTTTAGGTTCTGTCTGAACCTGAGCCGATCCTTCTGAATGGACTTGTCCCGTAGTTCAGCCAAAAAGTTATTGGCTATTGAGTTCGTTTTATTGAGTATGAACATCTGTAGAGATTTTCGGATGGCAATTTATATTTTTCTACGCGCTACCCGCAAGAATGTGTTAGGTCTCTGCTAATTTTAAACTAAAATATTTACAATGGACTTTTCGCTCTTAAAAACACTTTGTGGAATTCACGCACCTTCTGGCAACGAGGTGGCGATGAAATCTTTTCTACTTGACTACATAAAACAGCATCAAAAAACTTGGAAAGTTCAGCCTGAAATTCACGTGGGTGAGGCATTTCAAGATTGTATTGTGCTTAAATTTGGAAAGCCGAGAACGGCCATTTTTGCTCATATGGATAGTATTGGTTTCACAGTGCGCTATCATGATCAACTCGTGCCAATAGGTGGGCCTAAGGCTGAAATTGGCTATAAATTAGTTGGGGAAGATTCTCTCGGTCCTATTGAATGCGAACTCTTTGAAAATGATGGTGATATCCATTATAAGTTTCCCAGAGGAATCGATCGGGGTACGGAACTTGTTTTTAAAAGAGATTTCCGTGAAACCGAAGACTATGTTCAGTCTTGCTATCTAGACAACAGGCTGGGTGTTTTTAATGCACTTAAGGTAGCCGAGACATTAGAAAATGGGGTCATCGTGTTTTCTTGTTGGGAAGAGCATGGTGGTGGTTCGGTTCCTTATATCGCCAAACATATTTATGAGGAATGGGGAGTAAGACAAGCTTTGATTTCTGATATCACCTGGGTGACTGAAGGCGTAATGCATGGCCATGGGGTAGCGGTTTCTATGCGAGACCGAAATGTTCCTAGAAGGAGTTTCGTTGATAAAGTAATCTCGATTGCCAGAGAGAGCGAAGTTGACTTTCAGTTAGAAGTCGAAGGAGGAGGCTCTAGTGATGGTCGTGAATTACAGGAGTCACCTTACCCATTTGATTGGTGCTTTGTCGGGGCACCTGAAGATCACGTCCATAGCCCTGATGAGATCGTTCATAAACATGATATTGACTGTATGATTGCTATGTACCAAGTGCTTATGGAACAATTGTAATATATTCGCTTCCTAATCCATCGAGACTTGAATTACGTAACCGTTCACGACAAAACATTCCAGCCGTTTCTTTCTGAAGCTGAAATTCAGCAAGCGGTTTCAAGGCTAGGCAAGGCAATTTCAAAAGACTACAAGGGAAAAAATCCTTTATTCATCGGTGTGCTGAATGGAGCCTTTATGTTTTGCAGTGATTTATTAAAAACACTTGAGATTCCATGCGAAGTCACCTTTGTGAGACTTTCTTCATACAGTGGAATGGAAAGTACAGGAGAGGTACGCAGCGTAGTCAATCTTCATGAAGATATTGAAGGCAGAGATATTATCTTGGTAGAAGATATTGTTGACACAGGGCTAACGATGCAAAAGGCGCTTGCTAATTTTGGCACTTTAAAACCAAATTCTATAGAAATTGCTTCCCTTTTAGTAAAGCCAGATTGTCTTCAGTGCGAGCTCGATATAAAATACAAAGGTTTTGAAATCCCCGAGAAGTTCGTTGTAGGCTATGGTTTAGACTATGATGGGCTAGGAAGGAACTTTAAAGATATCTATCAACTCAAGCAGGACTAAGGATAATCCTTATATTTGTGGCCTGTTAAATCCAATCAATAGATGATTAATATTGTATTATTCGGCCCTCCTGGTGCAGGAAAGGGGACGCAGAGTGAAAATCTTATTAAGCAATTCGGCTTAAAACACATATCTACAGGAGACTTATTTAGAAAGCATTTAGGTGAAGGAACAGACCTTGGAAAGAAGGCACAATCCTTTATGGACAATGGTAAATTAGTTCCAGACGAAGTCGTAATTGGTATGGTAGAGGACTTCCTTAAGGTCAATACTGATGCCAAAGGCTTTATCTTCGATGGTTTTCCAAGAACAGTTGCGCAAGCAGAAGCTTTAGATGAAGTATTGACTATTCATAATGCTACAATTGGCTGTATGATTATGCTAGATGTACCACAAGGCGAACTGAAGAAAAGATTACTTGAAAGAGGTAAGACTTCTGGGCGAGCGGATGATCAAAACGAAGAAAAAATTAATGTCAGAATTCAAGAATACTTGAACAAGACATTGCCAGTTGCAGCTTTTTACGAGAAGCAGGATAAGATATGTAAGATCAATGGTGTTGGTACTATTGATGGTATTTTTGCAGATATTTCAGCAGCGGTAGAATCACATATGGCTTAATGCCAGATAAAATTTTATATTGAAGATGACCCTTGGGTCATCTTTTTTTTATTCTAAGTAGTTATGGCCAGTTCAAACTTTATAGATCATGTAAAAATGTATTGCCGCTCTGGCAATGGTGGAGCTGGGGCTGTCAGTTTTAGAAGAGAAAAGCACGTACCAAAAGGTGGTCCTGATGGTGGCAACGGTGGCAAAGGTGGTAGTGTAATCCTTAGAGGTAACTCCCAGCTGTGGACACTACTCCATCTGAGGTATAAAAAGCATATTGCTGCAGACAATGGAGTTCATGGCAGTGGCCATGGGAGCTCAGGTTCTGACGGCAAGGATCAGATTCTAGAAGTGCCATTAGGTACTACGGCAAAGGATGCCGAAACAGGTGAGGTTTTACTTGAAGTGACAGAAGAAGGACAAGAAGTCATTCTGCTCCCTGGAGGCCGAGGTGGTTTAGGGAATGAAAATTTTAAAACCGCTACCAAACAAACGCCACGCTACGCTCAGCCGGGAGAGGAGGGCGAAGAAAAGACATGTATTTTAGAGTTGAAGTTGCTTGCAGATATTGGCCTTGTAGGATTTCCAAATGCAGGTAAATCTACATTGCTCTCTGTACTCTCAGCGGCTAAGCCTGAGATTGCAGACTACCCGTTTACTACGCTAGTGCCTAATTTGGGGGTTGTTTCCTATCGCGATGATAAATCCTTCGTGATGGCTGATATCCCAGGGATTATCGAGGGTGCTGCGGATGGAAAAGGATTAGGACTCAGGTTCCTGCGACATATCGAAAGAAATTCAATCCTCCTTTTTATGGTGCCTGCGGATGCCGATGATATCGTAGCGGAATACCAAATCTTATTGGATGAACTCACAAAGTACAATCCTGAACTACTTGATAAAGACCGTATTTTGGCCATCTCCAAATGCGATATGCTCGATGAAGAGCTGATTGCTGAGATGAGCGCATCTTTCCCGAAAGATTTAAAACCATTATTCATTTCTTCATTAGCGAACATGGGTCTCATAGACCTAAAGGATGCTATTTGGAAGAAGCTTAATCCTTAATCATATAACACTGAGCCTGACAGTATTTGGTGAATTAAAAACCAAATATGTCATATTGACACTTATTTCCCCTTGGCAATAAAATTGCACTCAGGCTGAGCGTTTAGAACTAATCAAAAAATGGCAAAAGACAAGGAGACGAAAGAAACCGTTGAAGAAACGAACGTAGGTACTGAAAACCAGTCTACTGACGAGACGGTTGAAAACGAGGCGCAAGCTGAAACTGAAGCTCAGGAAGAGGAGGAGGTATTAACTCCTGAAGAAAAGTTAGAAAGAGAGTTAGGCGAGGCGAAGGATAAATATTTACGTCTATATTCTGAGTTTGAAAACTTTAGAAGACGTAATGCCAAAGAAAGAATTGATTTAATCAAGACTGCTTCTTCTGACCTAATGTCAGAGCTTCTGCCAATTGTTGACGATTTTGAAAGAGCCAAGCAGGCCAATGAAAAGCAAGAGGATATTGAAGCTATAAAAGTAGGTTTCGACCTGATTCATAATAAACTTTTGAAGTCCTTGGAAAATAAAGGATTGAAGGTGATGGAAACCGAAAAGGGAACTGAATTCGATGCTGATTTGCACGAAGCGGTAACACAGTTTCCGGTTGACGAGAAAAAACTAAAAGGAAAAATCATTGACACACTTGAAAGAGGGTATTATCTAGGAGAAAAGGTGATTCGCTTTGCTAAGGTGGTTATAGGTTCTTAATTATGGCGAAAAGAGACTACTACGAAATTCTGGGAGTGAGCAAAGGTGCCACTGACGAGGAGCTGAAAAAGGCTTATCGTAAAATGGCAATTAAGTATCACCCTGACAAGAACCCTGACAACCCTGAAGCAGAGGACATGTTCAAAGAAGCAGCCGAAGCCTATGAGGTACT